>Ga0208879_1000461_pt1 | contig 42133 bp, 35 predicted proteins | sample Knorr_S15_td_Bot_FD_185605 | JGI IMG/M metagenome (GOLD analysis project Ga0208879, IMG submission 185605) | Marine microbial communities from Southern Atlantic Ocean transect - Knorr_S15_td_Bottom_ad_5009_LV_A (SPAdes) (version 2) | ecosystem: Environmental > Aquatic > Marine > Oceanic | place... | reverse complement strand
TTTGATAATGCATCGGATACATTCACTGTTTCTGATGGTGCGGTTGTAATAATAAATTCTCCATCGGTATTACTAAAATCATCCGCACCGACTTCCAAAGCTTCCTCAAAAACCAAATCCTCATCATGACCGTTTTCAGAAATGGTTATTTGTCCCAGTTTTTCAAACATCCAAGCCACAGAACCATTCTCTCCTAAATTGCCGCCATGTTTATTCATGGCATGGCGAATATCTGCTACCGTCCTTTGTTTATTATCTGTGAGAACTTCCATAAAAAGTGCCACACCACCGGGGCCATATCCCTCATAAGTGAATTCTTCATAAGAAACACCTTCCAATTCTCCCGTCCCTTTTTGGATAGCCCGTTTAATATTTTCATTGGGCATATTGGCCGTTTTCGCAGTGGATACTGCTTGCCGAAGTCGTGGATTCGTTTCAATATCTCCTCCATCTCGAGCAGCAATCATTAATTCTTTAATCAATTTGGTAAATACTTTACCCCGTTTTGCATCGGTGGCTGCTTTTTTACGTTTGATCGTCGCCCATTTGCTATGTCCGGACATAAATTCCCTTGTAATAGTGATAATAGAAATGCAAAATTACGACCATAAAATCCTGATTCCCAATGAAGGGATTAACAGAAATGACAAATAAAACCATCAAAATCACCCAAAATAAATCTTTAGTGCGTATCGCTTTCAACCGACCGGAAGTACTCAATGCGCTTAGTGAAACAATGATTTTGGAAATCACGAAAATATTTCAATCATTGAATCATAATGATTCAGTTCGCGTAATTATTTTGGAAGGAATAGGCAAAGCATTTTCTGCGGGAGCCGATTTATCCTATATGAAAAATTCCGGAGAGTTAGATCTTGATCAAAATGAGCTGCAGGGGAAACAATTATTTGAAATGTACCAGGCAATTGAAGATTGTTCAAAACCGGTAATTGTCAAAGCACATGGATACGCCATTGGCGGCGGGTTTGGGTTTTTAACATTAGCGGATATTTCCATTGCAGAAACGAACACAAAGTTTTCCTTAAGTGAAGTGAAACTGGGAATCAATCCCGCGGTCATTGGCCCTTTTTGTTTGAAAAAAATAGGACTCTCCCATTTTAAATCATTGGGTATTTCGGGTGAACTCATTGATACGGAACGGGCATTGCGTATTGGCTTAATTCATCAGGTTGTGTCCGCTGAATCTATTGAGGAGGTTGTTATGAAAAGGGTGAATCAACTTCTCTTGGCGGGGCCCAATGCCATTTCCTCATTTAAATCCTATTGCAATAATATGAATTCGACCAATAGCGCTGCACTAATTGCCCAACTTCGCGCCAGCGAAGAAGGACAAGAAGGATTGGCAGCTTTTCTCGAAAAACGGAAACCCGATTGGTCAGAAACGATTGATTAACTATCCTCCAATTCAATGATTGATGAAGTTCGCATTGTGGAAGTGGGCCCTCGCGATGGTCTCCAGAGTATTTCTGAGCCCATTTCGACTGTAGAGAAAAAAACATATATTGATATGCTCTCAGAAGCGGGATGCTCGGAAATTGAAGTCACCAGTTTTGTATCACCCAAATGGGTCCCTCAGTTAGCCGATGCCAAGGACATCTCAGCCTCTATTCAACGCAATGATCATACCACATACACGGCTCTAGTTCCGAATAAAAAAGGGCTTGAGGCTGCCATGGAAAGCGGCTATCGCTCTGTGGCAATTTTTACCGCCGCCAGTGAAACATTTTCTCAAAAAAATACAAATGGCTCTATTGAACAAAACTTTGAACGATTTGAAGAAATGATTCCTATTTGGGAAGAAAATGAGATCCGTGTTCGCGCATATATTTCTGCCTGCTGGGTATGCCCTTACGAAGGCGATATTGGTGCAGAGACTGTGATAAAAGTTATCCAGGATCTCGTAGACATTGGCGTTCATGAAATATCACTGGGAGATACAATTGGCAAAGCTACACCCAATGATGTTGAGTATTTATTGAAAATTATTTTAGACAATTGGTCTTCGGAGCTTTTTGCCCTCCATATGCATGATACGTATAATATGGCGGCAGAAAATATTACCATTGGTCTCGGTATGGGAATCCGGATTTTGGATTCAAGTGCCGGTGGTGTGGGCGGTTGCCCATATGCACCTGGTGCCAGTGGAAATATATCGACCGAAACCGTATTAAGGGTTTGTAATGAACAAGGGTTTGATACGGGCATTGATATTGATAAATTAAAAATAGCAGGTGAGTATATTCAATCCATCATTCAACAGTAAAATGGCACTAATTAAAACACATATCAAACCGGACTCGGAAAAATACAAATCCAACTTTGCCCACCATTCATTATTGGGGAAAGATCTTGAGTCAAAGCTGGATACGATTAAAAAATTGGGTCCGCCTAAACGGGTGGAAAAACATCGATCCCGTGGAAAAATGACCGCACGAGAGCGTATTAATACTCTGAGGGATTCTTCATCTCAATTTTTGGAATTCTCTCCCTTTGCCGGTTATGAAGTATATGAAGATTATGTCCCAGCAGCCGGTATAATTACCGGCATCATTACCATCCATGGACGCCAATGTATTGTCGTCGCCAATGATGCAACTGTTAAAGGCGGCACCTATTACCCCCTTACAGTCAAAAAACATTTACGTGCCCAAGAGATTGCGTTGGAAAATCATTTACCATGTATTTATCTCGTCGACAGTGGTGGAGCATTTTTACCCAAACAGGATGAAGTATTTCCGGACAAAGACCATTTTGGCCGTATTTTCTATAACCAAGCCCAGATGAGCGCTAAAGGTATTCCCCAAATCGCTTCTGTCATGGGATCATGCACTGCTGGTGGCGCATACGTCCCGGCCATGAGTGACGAAGCCATTATTGTGAATAAAACCGGCACCATCTTCTTGGGTGGACCGCCATTAGTAAAAGCAGCCATTGGAGAAGATGCAACTCCAGAAGCATTGGGCGGCGCAAAAATGCATACTCAAATTAGTGGTGTGGCAGACCACTTCGCTAAAAATGACAAAGAAGCTTTAGAAATTGTTCGAAATATAATTGACCATTTACCTAATTCAACTCACGAGTCTTCCACCTTTGATCCACCAAAATATCGTGCAGAGGAAATATTGGGAATTGTGTCAAAAGATTACCGCACAGCTTTTGATGTAAAAGAAATTATCGCTCGTTTAGTGGATGGTTCTGAATTTCAGGAATTCAAATCTGACTATGGCAAAACATTAGTGACAGGATTCGCGAAAATTGAAGGACAGACCTTAGGTATTGTCGCCAATAATGGCGTTTTATTTAGTGAGCCAGCTATGAAGGGTGCCCACTTTGTAGAATTATGCTGCCAAAGAAAATTACCCATTTTATTCCTCCAAAATATTACCGGATTTATGGTGGGAACCAAGGCGGAACAAGGCGGTATTGCTAAAGATGGTGCTAAATTGGTCCAGGCGGTTGCATCAGCCAACGTTCCAAAAATGACCGTTATTATTGGCGGAAGTTTCGGTGCAGGAAATTATGCAATGGCGGGCCGGGCTTATCAGCCGCGGTTTTTATGGATGTGGCCAAATGCAAGAATTTCTGTCATGGGTGGAAACCAGGCTGCAGATGTGCTGGCGACGGTGAAAAAGGATCAATTAAAATCTAATGGTAAAGAAATGAGCGAGAACGAATGGGAAAAAATCAGAAAACCTATTTTGGAAAAGTATGAAAAAGAAGGTCATCCTTATTACGCCAGTGCCAGACTCTGGGACGATGGTGTAATCCATCCTACTGATACACGCCAAGTGGTGGGTAAAGCCTTACGCACAGTTATGAATGCACCCATAGAGGATCATAAATTCCCCGTTTTTAGAATGTAGAGATGGGAATCACAAAAACTTTATTTATTATATTTTTACCTATTTTACTTTTAAGCCAAGTTGATACAGTTTCTTTTGAACAAATCAAAATTATCCCAGGTTCAACTGTTCCCGATTTTTCTGCATTGGATGAAACTGAAGAAATTCGTCAATTATCTGAATTAAAAGGGAAAAAGAACCTTATTATGATTTTTTTCCGTGGTTATTGGTGACCCCATTGCCGTCGGCAGTTGGCTGAATTATCTAAAATTAAACTTCCGAAAGACACGAAGCTTTGGGCCATAAGCGTTGAAGGGCTCAGTGCAAATGCTAAATTCAAAAAACAAAATGCACAAAAAGGCCACCCCATTACCTTTCCTCTACTTTGGGATATGGATGGTGAAATTATTAATTCATTTGGGCTTAAAGATCCCCGATATAAAGGTGGCAAATATGAGGGCATCCCCTATGCCAGCACATATATCATTGATAAAAACGGAAAAGTTATTTTCGCCCATATTGCACTAACTTATTCAAAACGTCCCAGCATTGACCAGATATTGTCTGAATTGGAAGCGCTTAACAACCCCTATTGACACAACCTCAATCTAATCTAAGGCTTTATATGGCTATGATCTTCGCCATGCTAATTTGGGGCTTATCCTGGTCAAACGCCAAAATTGCCGGCCAATACGCTGATCCTCAATTACTTATGTTTTGGCGCTTCACTTTTGCAGCCATGACGATGGTTCCAACCATGCTGTTTTTAGGAATAAAACCGATATTCAAACAAAAAGCCATACCACTATTACTGGTGGCAGCTATATTCATGGTTCTTTATAATTATATGTATTTTAAGGGAACCCAGATTGGTCAGGCCGGATTGGGCGGGGTCATCACGACAAGTTTAAACCCTGTGATTACAACCATCCTTGTGGTATTGCTTTTTAAACACATTATACACCAAAAAGAAATTGTGGGTATCCTTATGGGTATTTTTGGAGGGTTAATTCTGATTAAAATCTGGTCAGTGGATATCTACCAGTTATTTAACAGTGGTAATATTTATTTTGTTTTTGGTGCTGTCCTCTGGGCCATTGTTACACTTTTAACTCAAAAGGCCAAGTCCGACATGAATGTGGTCACTTTCAGCTTTTGGATGTACACGATATCCATTGTTATTGCTTATCCCTTTGCAGCCGAATATAGTATTTTATCCGTTTTTTCATTTGACTGGATTTTTTGGATCAACTTTTTGAGTCTTTCGATTGGTTCGTTAGCCTTCGCAACTTCAATCTATTTTTTGGCTGCCATGGAACTGGGTTCTCAAAAAGCATCTTCTTTCACTTTTATGGTTCCGGCAGCGGCTATGATTTTTGCCATGATAATTCTTGGGGAAAAACTCGAATTGACCACCCTTATCGGCGGTGGAATGGCGATATCAGCAGTATATTTAATTAATCGGAAATAACAGAAATTAATTTTTCAACCAAAACTTTGGGCGGTCGTTTTGGCTTACCATCCTTTATTTCGATAAAACCATGAATGGTTTGACCGGTGACCAATAACTTATTATCCGACTTTCGGAACACTTCATAATCTATGGTCATCCTTGCCTTGGGCACTTCTTTTATCATTGTCCGAACGATAATTTCATTCTCAAAACGCGCACCTTCTTTATAATTTGCAGTGGCTTTCACCACCGGCATATAGTATCCTGCATCTTCAATTTCGGTTACAAAAATGCCTATATTATTTAATAGCTCTGTCCTAGCTTGTTCAAAATATTCCAGATATCGGGCGTAATAGACGACACCCATCTGGTCAATATCCTTATAATATATTTTAGTATGATAGTCGTATGAGACCATTAGGATTCAGTAAAAACACCCATTTTATCATACCGTTCAATGCGCCGTGCTAAAAATGTATCCGGATCAATTTCTTTTAACTGGGCAATTTCGTCTAACAAAACACTTTTCAGGATGGTTGCCATTTCAGCTGAATTTCGATGAGCGCCTCCCAATGGTTCTTCAATAATGCGATCACAGATACCCATATGCATGAGATCATCCGGAACCACTTTCATGGCATCCGCTGCATCGGGCGCTTTTGCAGCATCATGCCAAAGGATGGATGCGCACCCTTCCGGGCTAATCACTGAATACCAAGTATTTTCCAACATAAGCATACGGTCGCATACACCAATTCCCAATGCACCGCCACTAGCTCCCTCCCCAATGATAACGGAAATGATAGGAACCGTCAATTTTGACATCTCCCATAAATTTTTTGCAATCGCCTCACCCTGACCCCGTTCTTCCGCACCAATCCCGGGGTAAGCACCGGGTGTATCAATGAGGGAAATAACAGGTAAATTAAATTTTTCTGCCAGTTTCATGATTCTGAGTGCTTTTCGATACCCTTCGGGGCGCATCATTCCGAAATTTCTTAAAAGGTTTTCTTTTGTATTCCGACCTTTCTGCTGCCCGATGAATACAACTTTCACATTATCAATCGTGCCCAATCCACATATGACAGCGGCATCATCACCAAAATGGCGGTCCCCATGGAGTTCAATAAAATCCGGTGCTAATGCCTTGATATAATTCAATGAAAATGGCCGTTGGGGATGGCGAGCCAATTGGACGCGCTGCCAACGAGACAATCCTGAGAAAATCTTTTTTAAGGATGCTTTTCGTTTGACCTTTAATGTTGATAATTCACTGGAATGATCCACGGAACTTGCATCTGCTTCCAATTCTAAGATTGCTTGATCAATTTCCTCAACGGGCTTTTCAAATTTTAAGTAGTAATTTGCCATAATGAATTAAAATTTTGTCTCTAATCTAAGGGTTAATTAAACCGACAGAACACCCGAAAAAACGCGAATATATTATTCGATTTCTTCGGGAATTTAGTGTAATCTGTTGGATATCATTTATTCCAACCGAAGATTCTCCAAATACGAAGGCGCCAAACCATCCATACCGCCTCAAACATAATGGATCGGCTCATCTTTGATTCACCAATGGTACGATCAATAAATATAATGGCATGCTCCTTCAAGCTATATCCTTTTATCCATGCACGAAAATTCATTTCAATCTGGAAGGAATATCCCGATGACTTCACATTGTCCAAATCGATGGATGCTAACACTTTTCTGGACCATGCTTTGTATCCGCTCGTTGCATCTTTGATTGGCATCCCCGTGGCAATGCGAGAATAGAGATTTGCCCCATAACTCAAGACCAACCGCCGAATGGGCCAATTCACCACGCTCACGCCATGAATATACCGACTCCCGATGACAAGGTCATGGTTGCTTAAATGGGCGAGCATGGCGGGGATTTCCATGGGATCATGGCTCATATCTGCATCCATTTGAACAATGGCATCATAATCGCGACTTAATGCCCAGTGAAATCCATGGATATAGGCACGGCCAAGACCATCTTTTTTCGCCCGAACCTCCAAATGTAAGTTCGGATGTTTCTTCTGTAAATCGCGGACAATATCTCCTGTACCGTCTGGTGAACTATCATCTACAATGAGTAAATGGTAATCAGGATCAATCCTGAATAAATGCTCAACTAATATGGCAATATTCTTATGTTCGTTATAAGTGGGTGAAATGATAAGTGTTTTCATGACGCTAATTGATTACGAATTTCTCTCAAACAAGTTTCAACACTTTTAGGACGAATACCAAGTTCCTTTTCAATTTTATCTGTTTTCATACCGCTCTTTAACGGACGGGGTGCATCCTGATTCAATTCAACAGTTTTAATGGGTTTAATTAATGAGGCATCCAACTCAAATATATCTGCAATAATGTGTGCAAATTCATATCGGTTCATTACCCGATCGCCCCCGTAGTGGTGTGTGCCTAATAATCTTTTATCTATCACTCTTTCAATAACATCCGCCAACGCTTCCGTCCATGTGGGATTATTCCACTGGTCATCTACAATATTGATGGTTTTTTTCGCAACCAGGGAATCCACCACCCATTTCACAAAACTGGCTTTGGTGTATTTTGTATAGCCATAGACGACATTGGGACGAAGGGTTGTGACTATGCATTCCGTCGATTCCAAATATTGATCCGCTTCCCATTTTGTTTGTCCATAAACAGAAATTGGGTTTGGAATATCTGCTTCGGAATAAGGTCCATTATTTCCGTCGAATATATAATCTGTAGATATCTGGATAAAATGCCCCTTAAACCCATCCGCCAGAAACTTAACCGCATCTACATTCGCCGATTGTGCTCCTACTGGATTTAGCTCGCATCCATCCACATTTGTCATGGCGGCCAGATTTAGAATAACATCAGGTTGAAATTCATTCTTTACCTGATCCACAGCTGTTTGGTCGGATATATCTAAGGCTAAAGCATGGTCGCTTTTTCTATCATCCGGTACAAACAAATCAACGGCTAAAATGTTGAATCGATGAGAAAGTTGCTTTATGCAAGCCACCCCCAATTGCCCAAAGGCACCCGTAATCAGAATGCGCTTCATTAGACTGACTGTATTACGAGCCACCAAGGCTCGAAGTCACAAAGGCTTACAAGAGAGAAATTTGAAGAAAACATGGAAAGATTATTATTCATAAATATATATTTCGATTCTTTGTGTCTTCGTGGCTAATTGACAACCCTAAATGAATGGGCTACAATATCCACCTGTCTCAAGAGCATATATTTATCTTTCCCGGGATGAAAAATCATCAAATGTATAAAGTAAGTTCGATTGGATGGTTCATCATAAAATAAATATAAAATAAATGGGCCCCCTTGGGCTTCCTCTATACTTTCCCATATTCCAGTGATCTTCCATGCCCCTCTATCATTAAATTCACTCGGTTCAATTTTAAACTGATAATCTGAATATTGAATGTGATCAAAATTGTCCAGAGGAATTTCTTTTACGTAATCATGGACAGATACACTATCCTGGAACACCAATCCATCGGCCCACTTTACGGCCAGCCATCGGTATGGCATATCCCGACCCATCCAGAAAAATTTCTGCTCGGCACTGTCCGCAATTACCGTATATCCCCATGGGATTTTCATGGTCCACCCATATTTATCCGCCAGTTCTTTTGATAAATCTTTTTGCAGGGTTGACCCATCAAACAAATGTTTACTCTGCCGTTTGAAAAATAAATCGTCATATTGTTTCTTTAGCCAAGGCCCTTGATCTTCAGCCCGTTCAATAATTTTATCTAAAGTGGGACCATTTATAATGAGGTAATTTTGATTCCGAGCATAAATATCCTGAGCAAATATAAGCTGATTATCCCCCTTCATAGAGGAGGCATACTGAGAAGGCGACAATATTTGTTTTACCAGTTTCGCACCCAAATTCCGGGGATGATCCCCCATGGCAGCCACAATCACATTCACATGGTTATTCACATCATTGAAATTTTCCGGATCTACCCAAACGGTGCGGTAATAGGGCTCGGGCTGGGGCGTATAAAGTGTATCGTTAAAAATAGTGGTGAGTACTTGTTGGATTTTGTCACGATCTTCAAATGCAGCCACCACCACCAATTCATTGTCGGCACCCATGGCACGGGGTTTCACCGAGTCGCAACCCACCCATAAGGATAATATTGTTAGTATAATTCCAAATCTTTTCAAGGTCTTTGTCCTACTAATTTTCAAGTATGAAATTAGCCCGTTGTTTCTCAAAAAGCACTGCTATAACCTTTAGGTTAACCTTATCACCCAAGCGGTATTCATGTCTGGACTTCCGTCCCCGAAGACAATAGCGATCTTCATCGTAAGAATAGTCATCATCTTCCATGGTGTCAATATGGATTAGCCCTTCTGCCAATGAGGATTGCAATTCTACAAAAATTCCAAAATTAACCACACCAGAGATCCGACCTTCAAATGTTTCCCCAATCCGCTCATTGAGCCAGCGCAATTGTTTCAGTTTGATATATTCTCGTTCTGCCGACAATGCTTTCAGTTCAACTTCGTTAGAAGTATTAATTGATTTTAGCATGAGTTCTTTCCATTCGCCCGCCTGTTGAATGGATTTATTACACACCATTTTAATCATGCGGTGAACCATGAGGTCAGGATATCGGCGGATGGGCGAAGTGAAATGGGTATAATGGTCAAATGCCAGCCCAAAGTGACCTTGATCTTTCATGGAATATTCTGCCTTGCTCATGGTGCGCAATGCCACATTTTCTATAAGAGAGCGATAAGGCGAATCTTCTACATGTTTCAGGACATTTTTAATATCGTTGGGTGATAACTCTCCTTTGGGTATTTGAATACCCAATCGTAAAACTTTGAGAAGATCTGTAAAACGAACCACATCCTTTTGATCTGGATCTGCATGAACGCGATACACAAATGGATATTTCTTCGGAAGCTTTTTGGGAATCTCCGCTGCCACTATCCGATTCGCCAACAACATACATTCTTCTACAATTCGATGGGATTCCATCCGTTCACTGGGACGAATCTCATGGGGAATCCCCTTTTCACCCATTTCAAAAATGGGTTCAGGAATATCAAAATCTATACTCCCCGCATCGGAGCGGTTTTTGAATAGTCGCTTGGCCAATCGCTTCAAGATGAGAATATCATCTTTGAACTTGTGATCTTTCTTTCCCTCAACAATATCCTGGACATCTTGATAGGTGAATCGTGCTTTGCTATTAATAACCGTGGGCAAAATATCCGTTTCTATAATATTGAAATCTTTATCCATTTTCATGATGGCAGATACGGCCAGCCGATCTTCATTCGGCTTAAGTGAGCAGAGATTGGCAGATAATGCTTCCGGCAGCATATGGACCACACCTTCTGTAAAATAAACAGATGTGCTCCGCTGGATGGCCTCTCGATCGATATATGTATTTTGTTCCACAAAATGACTTACGTCCGCAATATGAACACCTAACTCATATCCATTCCGATTTCGTTTGATTGAGATGGCATCGTCAAAATCTTTTGCATCTACAGGATCGATGGTGAAAGATGTCCATTTTCGTAAGTCCCGCCGGTTTTGAATTTCTAAGTTGATGGACTTTTGACTGAAATTTTTCACTTCATTCATCACTTTTTGTGGAAATTCCTGAAGATAATCATATTTATTCAGAATCATTTTCATGTCGTTAACCGGGTCTTCCGCATTCCCAATAACGGTTTCCAATTCTGCAATAATGGGTTCTACCGGACTTCCCCAATCTTTGACCCGTGCTTTCACAATCTGCCCTTCACCCAAATCCTTTTTGGCTTTGATGAGACGAATGCCTCGGCCCGGATTCACAGGCGAAATGGACATAAATAATTTGCCTGCATATTTATAGGTGACACCGATAAAGGAGTTTGAGCCACGCTCCAATACTTTTTGGATCCGACCTTTCAATCCCTGAGGACTTGGACGTCCTTGCAATTTTACACGGACATGATCACCATGAATGGCATCGGCCATGGAACGGCGATCGATGAAAATATCTTCTGAGTCGTCATCGGTGATGACAAAGCCAAATCCCTTTTGGGTCACGGTAAGACGACCTTCAAATTGATTCCGCTCTCGAGGTAGGGTATATCGATTCCCTTTTATCCGAGCAATCTCTCCAGACTTGACCAATTCATTGAGTAAAATTTTAACCGCACCGATCTCGTGCTGTTTCACTTTCATCCGATGAATAATGTCTTTTTGTCGGAAAAGTTTTTCAGGTAATTTGTTAAATATGTTAAGTAGTTTTTTTCGCATTATTTATTTCTCACGAAATCCACAAAAGTCGCGAAATTATTAAATTTGAATGGAAGTTTATATTGTTCGGTGACTGTCATTTTTATTTACTTTATAAGTTTGAACTGAATTTTAAATGAATTTTTGCGTCTGACAAGGTGCCGGAAAACCCCGCTGCAATATTTATCATAATTTTTCCGTTATATTGACGGAAACCCAGGCCATATCCGGGCTGGATATTAAGACCATCAGCGAATGGAATATCTGTAAATAAAAATAATTGTGACCGATCCATATCTCCCATAATCCATTCGGAAGATTGTACAATCACCCAATCTGCATTGAATTGGTTTTCATGGTACCCTCGCAACGAACCGGTACCCCCAAATTTGACCTGTTTTGAATAGGGCAATTGTCGTCCGTCAACCCAATTGCCATGGGCCCACACAGAAAAATACAGGGTGGATTCTTTCCAGGTTTTATATTGTCCGAATTCCATCTCTAATTCCCCTGATTTTTCTATACCTTCACCATCGGAATATCTGCCTAAATTAATCATACTTTCCCAGTGATTTCCATCAGAGGGAAGCCAGCGATTATTTCGACGGTCAGCCGAGAATCCCATCATGATTGATTCTGTCTTATAAGATTCATCCAATATTAAATCGAGGATGGATTCCTTTTTACCCCCAAACATCCAAATGCCCATTGGCCACAACCCCGTAATGGCTCCCATAGAAGATTCGGAAACATAAGTTTTTTCCACAAAATCCTGGTCAAATCCGATTCGAGCTCCCAAAGGAAGGCTGAATAAAAAAGGCGTTTCATACGCAAAATTCATGTATCGAGATTTCGATGTGGGCTGTCGCCATTCTACATCCATAGATGTACCCTGTTTCCGAGAATTTTCTAAATGAATGTTGAATTCGCCTGTTGTGATCCATTTTCCGTCATTCCCCTTGCTGGCGCCAATGATGCCACTGATTTCACTTTTAAATTGGGGATGGAAATCCACCACGGCCGCAATTTGTTTTTCTCCAAATCGGGCAAATGAAACAAGCGTTTGATCATTAATAAAGGGATATGCGCTTCGAATGGACTCTAACTGACTCATAACCTGATTTTGATCTGTTTGTCCCAATAATGGGTGAAATAAGCGGCGCAACACCCTTATCTTAATGGATCCATCCCCCCGAAAAGCAACGGAATCTATAGTTGCCGGTTTTGAAATAAAATCATAGCCCATTGATTCGTTTAATCGATAATAGCTTTTCCACTCCCCTTTTGCTTCTAGATTAGCATAAAGTGTCGAGTCAATCCTTTGGCCAAAGGTGATAGACAACATCGTGAATATTGCGATTATTCTAAAAATGGGCACGGACTTCTCCCTGGAGTTTGATAAACCCGTCATATCGTTCATCATCTATGTAAAACAATGTGGCATTGACTGAAAGTGATTTCCCTAAAAACATAGATGCCATGATGTTCGCCCGTATGGTTTGGTTATTGGCAATCCCCTTCAATGCTTCCGGTGGCATGGATTCAAATCCATTGGCCAAATAATATTCCATATTTCCTTCGATTCGGCCGTCCTTCCCAATGAATTGGGTCCAATGTGTTTTGATTCCATTGGCATCTACTGTTTTTGATTCGGATGAACCGAGTTCAATTATATCAGTATAATAAATAGCTTTTATTTCCCATTGAAATTGATTGGTGCTTCTCCCCTTCATTCCTAATTCTGAATAAAATCCATTTATATAGCGGGAGGTAATGCGATCATTTTCAGATTCAACCCTGGTTTTATGATAATTGCCATCAAATATTATATGGTTCTTTTGTTGAAGACCAATCTGAGATTTGATGCCATATTCAATCCGATCTCTGGTTTCCCATCCCCGTGCATCTAAGCCATTAAAATTCATTGTAAACTGATTCCAAATCCGGTGACGATCCTGACTACCTCTCTTCCTATAAATAAATTCGTTTCTTGTGTTTAGGCGCGATTGCTGCACATCGTTGTTAAGTTGATAATTACCCAATGAAAATGCGGGACCATGATAATCCATCCGGTAAAGGAATCTATATTTCCAGTTTTTAAGACGATTAAATTTCCATTTTGAGAAATCGATAGAAAAGCGCATTAATCCATCCAATTGCGAACCATGTTTACGATCCCCGGTAAAAACCGTATGGGCTACGTATGCACCGTTGGGGTCGGATATATATTCATTCAACTGGGTATCGTGACGATAATGGCCGAGGCCCATACCAATAAAATCATAAACAATGGCCCGAGTTTCACGCATGGATGTCTGAGAGTTTAAAACCAAATCCAACTGAAATGGACTTTTTCGATCCCTATAATTCAAGGCCGCCCGCATGGAATTAAAATTGTTTTGTTTTTCACCCTCGCCATTCTCTTGAATTCTCTGACGGTACAGCCATTTCTGCCGCCACCCCGATTTCTGGCGGGACTTATAATCCACCTGAAGGATTTTACCTTTTTTGGTGGTCTCCATTTTATTCGGATCGCTGAATGAAGCCAATTTGTCCTCACGTTGGCCGACGCCTAAAGAAAAAGAACGATTATTTCGAGCGAAATCCAACCCGACTAGTATATCATCAAAACGATAAGATTTTTCCCGAATTTCGTGAGCCACAGTAATAAATGGTTTTAGGGATCCATTAAGTAACCGAACTTGGCCATCCAATTGTTGAAAGGCAGTTTCTGATTGAACTTTATTCCATCTCACCTGTGCGCTGTTAATCAATTTACCGTGATAGTTTAAATCAAATTCAGATCGGTCTTTTTTTCGATCTCCATGGACTAACCGAGATAAAACGACTCTAGTTTTCAGACCATCGCCAATTTCAAGTTCTGTTCGCAGGGATGACATGGATTCTCCACTCTCTTCCTCCAAATTCGTCACATCCCATGATTCATTAAAATTGACACTTTTGTCTCGGCTTAAGGATTGATAATCAGATGAATTCTGCCAGTACCCCAATCCAAACCCCAATTGCATTTTACCGATAGATATTGCCTTTTGGTCCAATTCTATTCTAAATGCATTTCCCTTATTTCGGGATTCCGACCGATTGGAAAACAGGTTATTCTGTTTGATTGAGAAAGCACCTTCTGTAGATAGAGACATACCCTTGCTTAATGATATGTTAGAATCAAACTGAAGTAATTGGTGACTAACCGGCGCCTTCAGTGACCGTCCTGGAGAATAGCGCTGGCGGTTATCAATTTCGTCTGTGAAAACAAATTCATAATATATTCGGTTTTTATCAGAAATTTTTCGAACATACTCTCCGGTGGGGTCCGGACTGAAGGTTACAGTGTAACGAACTTCATCTGTAAGAATTGGTGTATTAAAAGGACCGAAGATGAATAAAAATCTTTCAATTCTAAAAACATAATCACCGAGAGAATCCTGTACTACACCTGATTGATAGACAACATCCTTTCCCTCAAAAGCAGTTTTCTGATCCGATGTTAAAAATGAAACGGATGTATTATCCCGTTCGTCAATATACGAAATGCTGTATTGTCCCTTCTCTCCGATGGCTCCTTCAAGCCCCGACTCCACATAATTGGTTTTATAGGTCGATTCAGAATACTGGTATTCAATATCGATATCTGAATCGAAATAGATCAAATGTTTCGGCGTAAAGGTCAATTCACCGGATGCATAATCTATGGTGTAATCCCGATCTTCACCTCTTGACAATTTTTCTCCCATCAGCCAAACCGATTCGGAACCGGCAGAAATAATCACATTTCTTTGACCCTCTTTCGAAATTAAAAAATATGGCCCTTGTCTGCCATCGTCGCCCTTCATTTCTAATCGGTTATATTTACCTTTCGATTGGCCAATCACGGTTCGTATTTTCACATTATCACGATTAATGCTATTCTTTATTCCTACTATGTTTCTATTGTTATTATTATACTTACCAGATTTATTATTCACCATTATATCACCGGCGGTCAGTTCACCGGAAGGATAGGATACATTTAAATAAACTTTGTCTAATTCATCCAAAGCAGCGGTGATTCCTTCCGGTTGAATGGGTATGGATTCATCAGTCACCGTGCCGAAAACGCGAATGTTTTCACTGAGTTTTCCAGCAAGCTGAAACCGCAATCCGCCGCTTAATCCACCTGCTCCTTGAGAACTCATTTCTATTCCACGGAAAAAAGTACCGGATGCATTGATAGGGTAGGAAATTGATTGGTTGGGAGATCGATTAATTAGTTTGTTAATTGATTCCTTCTGTTTGACCGAGTCTTTTTTAACCACGATTAAGCTATCCAAAATGGGTAAAGTATCGATAATAGGGCCGATCTTTTGAGGCATATCAATTTGGGTGGAATCCTGAGAAAACAGGATAACCGGTAAACCAAAAAAGATGAAATACTTATTGAGGCACATTTATATCAAAAATGATCAATTCTTTATCAGTCAAAACATTCAGAAAACGCTCATCCATAATGGCATCCATTATCGGCTTGTTTATATCTAGAGTAAATGGCGTTTCACCAATAAATTGTATATCCCCTCTTTCGTTGAGAATGATCCATGATTTATGAAAGGGTAAAATCAGGAAAGGCTCTTCGATAGTAACTTTGAATCGTCTTTCTAATTTCCCCGACCGTGAAAAAAGGTGGACTTCATTTATACAATTATATAAAAGTGCAAATTGATCTTTCAGTCCAAAACGCATCGATGCCATACAATCTTCTGCGGTGGGAAAAGTATTGAGATCTAAAAAAGTATTAAGCTGGGATGCATTAGAATTTGATCGATAAATCTTATGGGTTTCAGGAGAATAGAAATACAGCCAGCCTCGGCTATCTATTCCCATTGAAGTGGGGAATAAACCGCCATCATCTTCAGCAATTGGTATAGATTGAATAAAATTTAATTGAGCATCAAATCGACTGATCCTGTTTTCAGTTCGGTCGAGCACAAATACGTCCAGTTGATGTGAAACCATATCCACTGGGTCGAACAAACCAGATTCACCCACCCCAAAGCCGCCTTTTATCAATAATGTATCTGAAGCCCAACTGCCAATACGGCGGTTTTGGGTATCAAGAAATATTAGCCCATTGGGAATTTTGACAAGACGGTACGGATGAAACTCAGGACCGATTACATTTCGTGTGAGGTCAATGCGGCCAACCTCTATAGCCGCCTGGGGAAATGCAACCCCACAAAGCAGTAAAAAAGAAAAGAAAAAAATATGTCTATTTTTCAGATGGTTCTTCCTGTGGCGCACTCACTGGGTGTGTTAAGAACCATGATCCAATTGCAATCATGCCCAGAGAGATTATTTGAGAACCGCTTAATCCAAATAAGTATCGGGTATTCACCCGCAAGAACTCGATGAAAAACCGTTCGGAACCGGCAAAAATCAAATAAGTGAAGAATAAACTCCCTGCCACGGTAACTGATTTTCGTTTTTTATATAAAAAGTAAAAGATCCCAAACCCTAGTATCGTTTCATAGATTTGAGTGGGATGAACCGTCAAAACACCGGGATCAAATCCTTCTAAATTAATCCAGGGGTAATAGGTTTGAAATATTCGATAGGTGGAAGGCGGCAATCCATCTGGAAAGGAAATTCCCCAAGGTAAATGTGTCGGTTTTCCATAATCATCTCCCACCAACAAACATCCAATTCGACCAATGGCATAACCTAAAATCAGCAAGGGTGCCACGAGATCAGCAAATTTGAACCATTGCAATTTATTTTTCTTTAACACATAGGTCACCGCCAATGTACCCCCAATAAGGCCACCGAGGAATACCAATCCGGCTCCGCTGAAAATCATTCCCATTGGATCAGCCTTCACCCGATCAAAATTCTCTATTAAATAATAAATTTTAGAACCAAGGATTCCCCCCAATGCTGCCGCAAATACAATATCAGCAGCTAACTTATGATCATATCCCAATTCTTTTAAATCTTTATTCAGAAAATAATAACAAAAATAGAATGCCATCATAAGCATAAACCCATACGAATTGATCACCGGATGAATTTCCAATCCCAAAATACTAATTTCACCAAAATCAAAAATAATTGGCCACATTTATAGTTGTCCTCCACAATTTGCACAAAATTTATGTTCAGCCTGTACTGGTGACCCGCACTGAGGACAATAATTCCCCTGGGTAATTTCAGATTTATTTATAGTTTTGTCCTTCAATTCAGATTTTTGCTGGACACGAAACATAAAACCCACTGCAACACTGACGATTCCCAGAACAACTAATGGCTGCCAAAGGGGGAGTTTATGTCGAACCGGTGGTTCACCGACTATAGGCTGCTTTGGTTGGGCGGGTCCAATATTACCCTCTGATAACATTTCCTGCAATTTATTAATCGAAATTTCTCCACTCGGATTTTGATAGGTAAATGTAATCGATTTCCGTTTATTGGCACGATAATCATGAATATGAATTCTTCTAAAGTTTAATCCATGCTGATCCTGAAAAGTTTCAGCATCTTTTTCAGAAAAAGAAAAATTTTCTGCCACCAGAGGTTCCTGAATAACAATGTGGACATCGTCAATATGTTGGTTTACTTCAAGGTGATAAACACCCGATCGATCTGATCCTTCTTTATGAATAGGATAAAAGACAAATATCCTAAATTTGGATTCAAGCACATTTACTTGAATAAATGAGCGATTATTTGTTTTCAGGATAGAAAGAGTTTTTACCTCTGATTCCGTTTCAGCAGACCCGCTTACAAAAAAGACACTATCTGTACTGGCAGGAATACCCATTTCAAGATTTAATGGTAAACTTCCGTTTTTCACCTCTCCATTAATCTCAACCATAATTCCATCAAAATAATATTCAGAATAAACCACAGCATCAAACAAATTAAATGGTGATGATTGTGCTACAATCACCTTTAAGAAAAGTAGGGCGAGTATTGATTTTTTCATTTTGATTTATTTCCCCCAAAAATTGACGAAGAAATTACTGATTTTCATCAAGAAGAAGTGGTGAATTTTACTAATACAAATAAATCATAAATCGTATGGGTATAGGCTGCCACTCCAAAACCACGGAGCACATAGATACCGCCTAATACGATTCCGGCTATCAACCGAACAATAAATATATACACTGATGGCGGCTCACCAAACGCACCCACAAAATGGAATCCTGAGAATAGCATGGCGGCTAAAATCAATGCGCCTACTTTTTTCCCCACCTCACCCCATTGAAAAATAAATTCAAGCACCGCCGCCAACCCCATAATCAGAATTACTCGAAAAATGAACTCCTCATAGATTCCAGCACCAATTGCCAATACAACCTGCTGAACTAAACGTCCATCTTTTCCATTCATGAGAAGGATTGGAAACCAAATCATTACAATGGTCAGAATGATGGCCCATCCAATGCTTTCAAACAACATGGTTAATAAATATTCACCGCGAATGGCTGTGGACATTAATTTTTTCTTCTGTCGTAAAAAAGCAACCATAAAGCCAATCAAAAATGAACCGCTAAACCCGTATGTCCCAAAGACCCCAAATATTTCCATCATTTGACGCATTATGACATCGGCCCCATTTCTCAATAAGGGCAGATCACTGGCAGAAATTGAAAAAATACCAATTTCGTAAATTAGAAATAATGGCAATGTAAAAATAAAGCTATAAAGGGGGGTGTGGGTTTCTTTCCAGTAATTTGAATGATTCATTAATGATAATGCGTTTGGGTGTTCATGAATTCTTTAACAAATGAACATATTTCACATCTCTCAATCCGAGTCGATTTGGAGAATAGCCAATAGTGCTTCCTGGGGGATTTCTACTTTTCCAATAGATTTCATACGTTTTTTACCCTCCTTTTGTTTTTTCCACAATTTTTGTTTTCGGGTAATATCACCACCATAACATTTTGCTGTTACATTTTTCTTTATTGCTTTTACGGTGGAGCGCGAAATGATTTTATGACCCAGTGCAGCTTGAATCGGAACATCAAACATTTGTCTGGGAATCAATTCTTTTAATTTAGAGCATAAAGCAACACCGCGATCGTATATATCATCCGAATGAGTAATCATCGATAAAGCATCTACAACTTCATTATTAATTAAAATATCCAACTTTTTTAAATCCCCGGACACATAATCAGAAATGTGATAATCTAAAGAAGCATAGCCCCTTGTTATTGATTTTAGTTTATCATAAAAGTCAAAAATAATTTCTCCCAATGGAAGATTGTAATGAAGCTGGGCCTTATCTGCTGTGATATAATTTGTATTTTTATATACCCCTCGCTTCTTCTGGCACAGGGTCATAATGCCGCCGATATATTCTTTTGGGGTTATAATCTCCGCCGATACATGGGGCTCCAGAATAGCCTGAATATCTCCTGTAGATGGCATCTTTGCCGGCGTATCCACTTCAACAATGGACCCATCTTTCAGTTCCACTTTATATTGCACATTGGGAGACGTGGTTACCAGAGCAATATCGAATTCCCGTTCCAGTCTTTCCTGAATAATTTCCATATGAAGCAGGCCCAAAAACCCGCAGCGAAATCCAAACCCCAAGGCTTCGCTGGTTTCCGGTTCATAGACCAATGATGCATCATTCAATTTTAATTTATCTAGGGCAGTCCGTAACTGATCATAATCATCCGCATCTGAAGGGTATAACCCCGAAAATACCATGGGCTTTATTTCTTTGTATCCTGGTAATGCCTCCATGGCGGGATTCACTTTCGTCGTAATCGTATCCCCTGGCAAGATATGTGAGACGTTCCGAATGCTACCTAAAAGATATCCCACATCGCCGGCGCGCAATTCCTTCGCAGGAACCTGTTTCAGGACAAAATGACCTACTTCAGTAACGTCATATTGACGATCATGGGCAAAAAATTTAGCCGTGTCCCCCGGCTTTATCACGCCGTCAAACACACGTAGGTAAGGAATTGCCCCTTTATAATTATCATACATTGAATCAAATATCATGGCTCTAAGAGGTCTATCCGATCGACATTCCGGTGGCGGGATTCTATCCAGAATGGCATCAAACACATCCTGAATGCCAACGCCACTTTTTGCACTTGCAGAAATAATTTCACTTTCCTCACATCCAATTAACTCCATGATTTGATGGGTTACTTCTTCCGGTCGCGCACTATCCAAATCGACTTTGTTAATGATGGGAATAATGGTCAAATCATTTTCAATCGCTAAATAACTATTACTCACTGTTTGGGCCTCCACACCCTGCACAGCATCCACCAATAATAAAGCACCCTCACATGCAGCTAACGATCGTGATACTTCGTAGGTGAAATCCACATGACCGGGTGTATCGATTAAATTGAAAATGTAATGTTGGCCATCGCTGTGAGTGTACTTCATCTGGATAGGATGGCTTTTAATCGTGATTCCCCTCTCCCGTTCCAAATCCATACTATCTAAGACTTGGGCCTTCATGTCCTTCTTTGCAATGGTGTGGGTTTCTTCTAACAAGCGATCGGCCAAAGTAGATTTACCATGGTCGATATGAGCAATGATACAAAAGTTACGTATATGGACCGTTGACATGGGGCGAAAATTACCTTACTCACCCTTCAAACAACGATTCAAAAATCAAGTAATTTTAATTCATCCTTTGTAATTTTTAAAACATAAAACAAAAGAATTATTTGGGATACATATGAAAAATATATTACTATTACTAATTTTGGGGCTGTTGGCCTGTGAAGAAAAAGAAGAGGAAGATTTGAGTCCATTTGTGGGCACGTGGGTTGTGACCGAGATGGGTATTTACGAAATATCCGACTGTAAAGGTGATATTGATGATACGGAATGGCGAGGCTTAAAAGGAAAAGGGCTAACCATAACCCTGGAGCTTAAAAAAGATGGAACCGGGATTGAGACCATTACTGGGCCAGATGCGAAAGTAACATCCTTTACATGGTATGATGCAGGTGGAACCATTTGCATACTAGATAATTGCAACATCTATGAAATGACAAAAAGCCAATTATCATTTCATATTAATAAAGTTAAAGACCCATTTTGTATCGATGAGAACTATGCTGTAACAGGTCATACTTCAAAACGGGATTGTGAAAATGCCAGTACTGGTAACGAGTGGTTCCCAAAAGAATGCCATAAAATAAAATATAAAAAACAGATTTAATTGGCACCCAAATTATCTATAAATATCGCGGAATTCATGGCTAACTTTTTACCAAGGAAGCCATAAAATTTAATAGGAGACCTTTTATCATGAAACGAAGCATACTACTCATTACACTTCTGGCCTTCATGGCATGTGAAGATAAAAAAGACGAAATCAGCCCATTAATCGGTACGTGGGAAATTTCAAACCTTGGGGAATATGCAAACGCAAACTGTTCTGGTGCTTTAGATTATTCCGGCTGGGCATTTGTCCAGGCATTTGGGTTTAAGATAAACATCGTAATTAAGGAAGATGGAACAGGGACAATGACGGTAACCATCGGGAACGAAAAAGAAGAAGCACCCCTAACCTGGGATGATAGCAAGAGTCAAATTTGTGTTATGGGTGATTGCCTGACCTATAAGTTGGATGGTGATTCATTTACCATCGATCAATCTCAAGAAGCTTATTGCGAAGATGACGATGGTGATGAAACCAATCATGACTCCCAATCAACTTGTGAAGCTGACGGGAATACATGGGAAGAAGCTACCTGTTCAATTATGACCTTCACAAAAAAATAGAATCAAAAAAAGCCCCTGCATGCAGGGGCTTTTTATATTATATATAATCGCCGTTTATGCCTGGCCGTTGAATTTAACGGATACCAGTTTCGAGACACCCTTCTGTTCCATAGTAACCCCATATAAATAATCTGCTACTTCCATGGTGAGTTTATTGTGAGTGACTACAATGAACTGTGTTTCGTCTGCAAATTGATTCAGGACACGTTTAAATTTTTGAATATTCACATCATCCAGAGGTGCATCCACTTCATCTAAAATGCAATAAGGGCTTGGTTTATATTGATAAATAGCAAATAACAATGCGATGGCCGTTAGTGATTTTTCACCTGCGGAGAGCATTCTCAAACTTTGATTTTTTTTACCCGGCGGCTGGGCGTGAATCGCAATATCTGCTTCTAATGGATCCGGGTCGCCCACCAATGATAACGATGCCGAACCACCCTCAAAAAATAATTGAAATAAATTGGAGAAATTGAGTTTAATCTGATCGAAGGTTTTCTGAAACTTTTTCCGAGCGACCTGATCAATTTTCTGAATGGTTTCCCGCAAATTTTTCTCAGAAACAATGAGGTCATCCCCCTGCTCCATGAGGGTATGAAGACGGGCTTTCTCATCTTCATACTCCTGCTGGACAGCCATATTAATGGGGCCAATACTTTCAATACTTCGCTGAATCGAATCAATACGCAAAGCTAAATCATCCGCTTCTTCGTTCACAATTAAATCTGTCGGAACTTCTATTTCATATCTGTCTCGTATCCGTTCCTGTATTATATTGATTCGTTGCTTCATCTCTACGATCTTTAATTCATTAGTCTTTAATTCTTCTAAAAGTGCTTCCTTAGATTGTTGTTCCGATCGAATCATATCTTGAATTTTTTCCATGGATTGATATGTGTCGTTCAACGTGCTCTGTTTCAAGTCTGTTATGGATTTTTCTTTAACCAATTTTCCTGTAATAGACTTTAGATCGCTTTCGCCTTCGGTTATTTGTTTTGATAAGGATTCGCGTTTATCTCCAAGCGCTTTTACTTCCTGATTAATCGTTGTAGAACGGTTTCCCAATTCTTGTATTGTTTCTTCCGAAACGCGTTTTTGGAAATTTAAATTATCCCGCTTATTATCAAAATTGAGTAGTGTAATCCGCAATTCCTGAACTTCATGCTGGAAGGCATCCCGCTCACCTTGAACTTTTACTAAAGCATCTGATGTTTGCTGAGCAATCAATTTAAAATTTTCAATGACCGCATTTCCCTTTTCTAACCCTGGTTCAAGTTGTTGAATGGATACCTGAAGGCCTTCAATCGTTTGAACCGTATCTTTAACCTCCCCATGAAGATCTTTTAAAATTTCTAATGCTTGAGACTGACTATAGTGATTTCGAATTAGAGATGATTCAACACCATTCAAATCATGAGTTAAATTTTCCAGCTCCTCTCCCAGGGATCTTGATTGGGAAGATTGGACTTTAATATTTTTTTCAAGTTCTGCAAGTTCTTGTTCTTGTCTGTTAATTATGACGCCAATTTTTTCTATTGACCTTTGGATAGATTCGATTTTTTTCTGGCGACCGATTAAACTGCCATCACCTTTTTTACCATGATATTTCAAAACAAAGTTTTTCCCGGAATAGGCACCATTCAAATCCACCATATTCCATCCGTCTAAATCAGGGTTTTTTATGGCTTCATTCAGATCGTCAACAACCAAAAGATTCCCTAAAAGCACATTGGCAAGATCTTTTACTTTTTGATCTGCACCACATAATTCCGCGCCACTTCCGATAATGTTCTTTCCACTGGGCACTTTGGTTTGCATTGAAGAAAGTTTGTTTAATTCTTTTAAGGGTAAAATGGACAGATTTCCAATTTTATGAGATTGGGCTAATTCAACAATGTTTACGGCAGCATTCCGATCCTCCGCCACCAGACATTTGGTCCAATCTCCTAAAGCACTTTGAAATGCGACATCATATTTTTCCTCTATCTGGAACAGTTCGCCAACCGTCCCAATGATGCCAGGGTAATCGTTTGGTGATTTTAAAATGGTTCGGACTCCTTCCGGATATCCATCTTTTTGTTCAACCAATTCCTGGTAAAAATATGCTTGAGATTCCAAGGATTCCAGTTTGGATTTTCCACGGTGAATTTCAATGGATAGTGCGGATTCTTTTTCTTGTTCAGTTCTCAATACTTCTCGCACTTGATTTATTGTTGCATGGATTTTTTCTGTGGACTTTTTCAGAACCGTTTTTTTCTTATCTAAATCTTTTTGTTCTTTGCTCTGATCCTTTTGGCTGATTTCAATTTTTGTAATTTTTTCATTCAACTGGGTAATGGTATTATTTTTCTCTTTGACGAGTGATAAAGTGCGATCTAATAATGAATGATCATCCGCCATTTTTCGCTGAGCCTCCCATTTATCAGTTTGAGCTTTTTCTAACAAATCCTGGGCTTTTTTGTACCGGCTATTCACCACTTCAAATTCCGATTTTTTTGATTTGTATTTTTTTAACTGTTCATCAACCTGGGGATCTAAAACAGACAATTCGCCATTAAAGTGTTTTATCTGTCCCTTGAGGTGAACTTTTTTCTGGGCATTGCTTTCACCCTCTCGTTTCAATCTTTGTATGGTCGCTTCTGTTGCCTTGTCCTGTTCGGACCAAACCAATACATTATGACGGAAAGATTCCCTTTCTTCCTCCATTTTACGCAATGCAGATTGCAGAGAATTCAATTCAGTTTGCTGCTCGCTATAAATACTTTTTAGATGGATTAATTCCTTTTCATGTTGGGAAGTATCTGTTGCTTTTTCATTCTTAAGGTGAGTGAATTCTAATACACATTTACGCAATGGACTGATGTCTGATTCATAATCATGAACGCGAATAAAGGCTAACGCAACCTCTTTTTCTTTCAGTTCATCTGATAATTTTTCATGACGTTTGAACCGTTTTAATTGCAGGTTAAGCCCATTTACTTTTTGTTCAACTTCCTGGGCAATATCATCTACCCGATCCAAATCCTGCCGGACAGCATCAAATTTTCTTAAAGTCGATCGGCGCTGCTGTTTATACTTATTTATGCCTGCCGCTTCTTCAAACATGCGTTTACGGTCATCATCTGTTTCAGAAAGAATTTGTTCAATCATTTTTAATTCAATAACGGAATAGGCATCAGCGCCCATACCTGTATCAATAAATAAATCATGGATATCTTTTAATCGGCACGGGGTGCGATTTAGAAAATATTCTGAATCTCCATTTCGATATATACGACGGCCAATTTCTATATCATTATATTCTACCGGAAGTTTCCCGCGATTATTATGAACCGTAAGAGATGCTTCACAAACGGAGAGCGGTTTTATCCCATCTGCGCCATTAAATATCACATCACCCATTCTGCTGGAGCGTAGTACAGAATATTTTTGTTCGCCCAGAACCCAGCGTATCGCATCCACGATATTAGTTTTACCACAACCATTTGGGCCAACGATGACGGTAACACCTTCGCCAAATTTGAGTTTCTCTTTTTTGGCGAAAGATTTAAAGCCATGAATATTAAGTTCTGATATATACATTTCCGAGGATAAAGAGGTGTAGGAATCTAATGATTTTCTAAAGGGAAAACTATAGGGATCATATGAAAAAGGTCATCCCGGTGGCCACGCCATTTTGCGACCACCCAAAATATGCATATGGATATGAAACACAGTTTGACCTCCATCAGAATTTGTATTAAAAATGGTTCTGAAACCGGATTTATCAATCCCTTCATCCTTCGCTATTTTTTTTGCAGTCAGTAATAATTCACCGGCCAAATTTTGCTCTGGTTCACCCAATTCATTTATAGAACGAATATGTTTTCTGGGTATCAATAATATATGGGTTGGTGCTTTTGGATCGATATCCCGAAAGGCGAAAACAGATTCGTTTTCATACACAATATCGCAAGGAATCTCACCTGCGATCATTTTGCAAAATAAACAATCATTCATCCTTCATCACCTATAAGTTGATTCAAATTAGAGATTCCCACTATTGCAGCAGTCTCACTTCGCAGTCTCCTCGGCCCTAAAGATATAAATTCAACGTGTGCTTGTTTCATTTGTTCAATTTCATTTTCAGAGAAATCACCTTCAGGGCCAATCAACATACATACTTTTATTCGCGCTTTTCCCAAAGCATTCGCCAAAGTTTTCTTTCCTGAAAAGCGACAAACTATTTTATAGCAACCCCTAAAATTATCAAGCCAATGGGTCATGTTAATGAGATCACGAACCTGAGGAAAATAACTCCGCCCCGATTGTTTGGCTGCGGTAATTACTATTCGATTCGCGCGATCCATATTCAGCTTTTTTTTCACGCATCGATCTAACAAAAGAGGCTGAATTGACTTCACACCTAGTTCGGTTGCTTTTTCCAGCACAAAGTCCATCCGGTTACCTTTAATTAATCCAATGGCCAAATGAATCTCATAATCAGATTCACCATAGCTTGGGTGAGCCTGCTTAATAATGCCAGAAACGGATTTGGGGTTTATACCTGAAACGGTGCCTTCATAAGCGGTTCCTAATCCATCCAAGAGCCATAAGCTATCCCCTTTTTTTCCCCGTAGTGATTTGAGAAAATGTTGAGATTCTTCTTCAGAAAGGGTGAATTGATTATGGTCTAAATTATCTGGATGGATGTGGAAAAAGTGTTCTTCCATTAGCGTCGGTTATTACCGAATGTAAAGGTAATATTGACAACAGTACCATTATAATTAGTACGTCCATCTACTTCTTTGCCCATGGGAAGGTACTCATAACCAATGGATGGTGAAATGGTGCTGCCACCCATTTGAAGGAATGCAACACCAAATGCTACTTGGATGCCATAGGTCATAATCGTACCTGCTTTCCCCCAACGATTAGAAAATTTTCTAGTATCTTCATCGCCGTCCACTGCCAAAATAGGGCCGAGTTTCATTTCCACGAATGGTGAAAAGTTATTGGCAATTTTACCTTCGAAGGGTAACCATCTTACCGTACCGAATAGGGGTACCATAAATAGGGCCTTGTCACCCACATTGAGCGCTTGCCCCGTAAATCGATTATATCCCGGAAGTTCTGAATCATTTTTTATGTCGTAAAACCTCGTTTCGAATCCGGTTATTATATTTGATTTAATTTGCCATTGCCCTGAGAATATAATACCATATCCTCGCGTGCCTAACATGGGACCAATCCCTTTTTTCATTTGAGCTTGTCCGATCGAAATCATCATTCCAATGATTATAAAAATAATTATTTTTTTCATATTCTTACCCGCTATTTATTCCTGATACGATTTAGCTCGTCCCAAGTTTTCTGAGACGAAGCAATCCGATTAACGATGCCATCACCTAACACCGATGTATTAAAAATTTCATCTACATCTTCTATAGATACCCTTGTATACCAAATCCCCTGTGGATAGATCACGACAGCAGCCCCCATTTCACAGGCATCCAAACATCCGCTCTTATTGGCGCGAACCTTTCCTTTCAATCCATGTTCATTTATCAACTGTACAAATCGCAGACGAATTTCCTGCCCACCCTTTCGGGCACAGTCTCCTTTTGAGCTTTCAGGAATCCGTTCATTGATACAGACAAATATATGCTTACTGTATTTCATTCCGGCAACAGGATGACTTTACCAATTTGTTCACTCTTTTCCAAATATTCATGGGCGTGTTTGATATCTCTCAAAGCAAATACTTTATCCACAATTGGTTTAATTGTGCCTTTAGTAACAAGGGATAAACAATCGTCAAAAGCAGCCACATCACCCATGGTTGAGCCTAGTATTGTCTGCTGTTTAAAAAATAAATGGCGAATATCTATTCCAACTTTTGGACCAGTGGTTGCACCGCAAGTCACAATGCGGCCACCCTTTGCAAGCAATCGCATACTGGTCTCCCATGTGGCTTTTCCTACATGCTCAAACACCACATCTGCACCACGTCCATCCGTGAAAGCTTTGACAGATTTTACAATATTGTCCCCGTAATGGTCCAATACCAAATCAGCGCCTAATGTTGAGGCATGGGACCGCTTTTGTTCGCTCCCTCCCGTCGCAATGACTTGACAGCCTTTTGCTTTTGCAATCTGGATGGCCATGGTTCCCACGCCGGAACCGGCACCCCAAACTAAAACAGTTTCACCCGGTTCAATCTTAGCACGACGTACCAGCATAGTATAAGCTGTTTGGAGGGTTAAGGGAAAAGCAGCGGCTTCCTGGAAGGATAAATTCTCCGGTTTTAACCGGACATTTTTTTCCGGTACTGCAATAAATTCGCATTGGGTTCCATCCTGGCTTTCTCCTAAGATACCCATATTATCACAATAATTTTCCCGGCCGCTTCTGCAAAACTGGCAATGACCACAATAAGTTAATGGCTGAATACACACTGCATCACCATTAGAGAATTGCGAAATATTTTCCCCCACATCAGAAATAACGCCTGCACCATCACTCCCCAATATCATGGGTAATGGTACACCTGAGATACCTCGGCGAACCCATAAATCTAAATGGTTTAAGGCGGCGGCTTTGATTTGAACAACGACTTCCCCATCCATTGGCTCAGGTCTGGGGATGGATTCAACCTGGAGAACTTCAGGGCCGCCGTGCGAATGAATCCGAACTGCCTGCATTAGTCCTCTGTATTGGATAAAAATATTTTATCGATACTATACTTTCCAGGTCCTGCGGCAGCAATCGCTGCAAAAATTGACATATAGACTAATGCACTTTCAGGATTCCCGGTCCCCGTAATATGATACATGGCAGCAAAAAACATGGTACCAGCCACCAGTACCGCAGCCGGTTGTGTAAACAATCCAATCAAGACTAATCCCGCACAAATTGATTCAGAAAACGCACCTAAAAATCCAAACGTTGGATTTAAAAAATCGATAATACCAACGTACTTCGTCACTGCACTCCCCAAACCAGCCCATTTTTCAGGATGAGTGATTTTATCCCACCCATGGTTGGCTAATAAAAAATATCCCGGGAGTACCCGCAATATTAACAATCCAATCTGTGTACACTCACATTTTCCCTTTAAAAACTTAATTAAACAACTCATTCATCCTCCTTTTTATTGATATCTTCAAAATCAGCATCCTTTATATCCAGATTTTTATATGGTTCTTTTTCTTTCAAAGTGTCTCGACCAACTTTTGAAATTAATTTGGTTTTTTTGAATAATATGTAAGCCAAATAAGCCAATGTTCCATAAATCAAAATCCGAATCATGCTTATAAACCGGCGGTTGGGTTAAAAAATTTGGTTCCCGTTACAGGCTGTCTGATATAATTGATCACCTCATCAAGGTCACCATCATTATGGACAAAATCAATATTATTTGTATTAATAATCACCAGAGGCGTGTCCTGATAACGAAAGAAATATTCGTTATACACTTGATTCAATGCATCAATATAATCCTCGGATATATTTTTTTCAAAATCCCTGCCGCGGCGAGAAATATTGCGCATCAACGTATCCGTATCTGCCTGGAGGAAAATTACCAAGTCAGGATGAATGACATTCCGCTCCATCATATTGGCTACAGTGTCATATAATGACATTTCTTTTTCTTGTAAATTTAGTGAGGCAAAAAGACGATCTTTTACGAACATATAATCTGTAATAATTAAATTGTGAAACATATCCACCTGTCGCAAATCCTGTTGCTGTTGATAACGCTGAAGTAGAAACCATAACTGAGTCTGGAATGCATGGGCTTCCGGATCATCATAAAAGTCAGCTAAGAAGGGATTATCCTCAAATGTTTCTAAAACCAATTTGGCACTTAATCGATCCGCCAGAAGTTTCGCTAAACTTGTTTTTCCAACGCCGATTGTACCTTCTATGGCAACATAATACAAATTTCTCATGCAGTTTTTTCCAAATGGTGCATCCGAACATTGGACGAATCCGGACATAATAATAATAATTCTGAAACTGTTTTTCCTGCGCCCTGTACCGTGAATTCCGATGCCAGTTCCGCCCAAGGGACAAGAACAAACTTACGAGAAAAAACCCCAGGATGTGGAATGATTAAATGGCTTAATTCAACCATTTTTGTTTCGTACGCCAAAATATCTAAATCAATGACTCTCGGTGCATATTTTTCATGAGTCTCTGGACGACCCAACATGAGTTCTATTCCTTGACATACTTGCAGCATTTCTTCTGGGTCTAAAGCTGTTGACAGTTCTACAACCGTATTTAAAAATAAGGGCTGATCCTGGTTTATCAGGGGATCAGTTTCATAAATTGAAGCCGTTCTATTTACGTTAATATCTTGTCTTACATCTAAAGCGGTAATGGCAGAAAATAAATATGTTTCGCGATCACCTATATTTGACCCCAAACCGAGGTAAACCAATTCAGACATAATCTTTTTGGGTCCGCTTAATCTCTACTTCAACTGTATCAAGCACACCACGGACCGGCGCATGAGGCTTACGGACTTTCACCACCAATGAATCGATGGGATGACTTTTTAATATATTTTTCGCTACAGAATTTGCTAATGCTTCAATGAGATAGAATTTATCTTTTTTAACACAAATATCTACTGTGTGGTAAATGGCTTCATAGTTAATGGTTTTTGTTAAATCATCTGTTGTACATGCTTCTTTTAAAGATAGATGCATTTCTAAATCTATTTCGAAGCGGCCGCCCAAATGTTTTTCAGATTCACTCACACCGTGGAACCCATAAAACTGCATATTTTTTAATCGAATGACATCCATAAGACAAAGAATTTACTCGAGAGCGTCTTCGTGAGTCAAGGCACGGAATAGATATTTTTGATTCAAATACCTTATCCGTGACTAATTGGTTACTTTTCTAACGAAATCGTAAATCCTTTGTATTCACCGTCCGGCAAAACGGTGGGCAGTCTGTACTGTGGATCGGTAAGAATCCCATACACATCAGGATCGCCCATTTTCACTTTTTCAGGCGTATTCAATTTCCACTCGTGACCGATTTCATCGAAGCGACCGGGATAGGACTGACCGCCAAGAATACTAGTGAGTGCCCAATAGGTATATTCCGTAATCATGCAGTCGTATTCACAGGTTTCATCATCATAACTATACCATGCCCCAGCAGGATATTGAGAAGGAACATCCTTGAAGTATCCACCACGTGCCTTATCCATTGCATCGGCAATGCCTGAACCCTTTAACTCCCCTAACGCATTGATATACACTTTTGCATAGCCCTCATGGGTAATTAAATGGAGCACCTCTTCTAAGGATGCATCAAACCGACCATTGGCAGAATTCTTATTAAATGATGGGATCGTTTCTTCATCAAAAAGCAATTGTAAATGATCGTGATCTGGTTCATCACCATCAAAATTGTCTAATTCATTTTCATCTTTGAACATAACCAATGTGGCATCTACAGAAATTAATTTATCCACAACAGCTTGATTGTCCACTTTGCCATCTTCATCATTATCAAGATATTGTGCCATTATTTTGGCAGCGTGAAGCACCTTTTCATCGGAAGTGTTCTCAGTCGCGATTACTTTTATTCCAAAAACGATTGCCTGCTTAGGAAAATTAAATTCCCAACTGGAACACTTTGCTGAACCACATTCACTATAACAGCCTATCATGATTATAGTTATGGCGAGAAAAATAAAATTAAGAAATCTATTCATCATTATAATTCCAGTTAACAGTTACGAAAACTAATAAGACGGTTTCTACCATTTCAAGAAAATAAAAAGCCCCCCGCATTTTGCGGGGGGCTTTTTAAGAAAAATGAGGATAACCTCAGATTACATCATTCCGCCCATGCCACCCATTCCTGGATCCATTGGAGGCATTGCTGACGCATCCTTCTCAGGAAGTTCCGTCACGGCAGCTTCAGTTGTCAGAATCATGCCTGCAATTGAGCATGCATTTTCTACAGCGACACGAGCCACTTTAGTGGGATCAATGATACCTGCTTTGAACATGTTAACATATTCACCCGTGCGTGCATCATAACCGTAGTCGTCTTTACCTTCGCGAATTGCCTGAGCAATAATCGAAGATTCAACGCCGGCATTTTCGCAAATCTGACGAAGGGGAGATTCCAAGGCACGGCGCATAATCTCCACACCCACAGCTTCTTCATCATCAACTTTTATTTTATCCAACGATGGGATTGCCCGAAGCAGCGCAACACCGCCACCAGGAATAATGCCTTCTTCTACAGCAGCGCGGGTTGCGTGCAATGCATCTTCAACACGTGCTTTCTTTTCTTTCATTTCCACTTCTGTGGCAGCACCAACGTTTATGACAGCAACACCACCAGCCAATTTAGCCAAGCGTTCTTGCAGTTTTTCACGATCATAGTCAGATGATGTTTTGTCAATCTGAACTTTAATTTCGTTAATGCGTCCTTTAATGGCATCTGATGCACCGCTTCCACCAACGATGGTGGAATTATCTTTGTCAGAAACCACCCGTTTGCTTGTACCCAGATATTCCAATGTGGCATTTTCCAGTTTATATCCTGCATCTTCAGAGATGACAGTTGCACCGGTTAATACAGCAATATCTTCTAACATGGCTTTACGGCGGTCACCAAATCCTGGTGCTTTCACAGCCAGCACTTTAAATGTACCCCGAAGTTTATTCACAACCAATGTAGCCAGGGCTTCCCCTTCTATATCTTCTGCGATAATCATGACAGGTTTACCGGTCTGAACGACTTTTTCCAATAATGAAAGTAAATCTTTCATGTTGGAGATTTTCTTGTCATAAATCAAGATGTATGGATCTTCCAACTCAGCTTCCATATTGTCAGAATTTGTCACGAAATAAGGAGACAAATAACCACGGTCAAATTGCATTCCTTCTACCGTTTCTAAGAATGTTTCAGCTGTTTTGCTTTCTTCAACAGTGATGACGCCATCTTTACCTACTTTATCCATGGCTTCGGCAATTTTTTCGCCAATTTCACGGTCATTGTTAGCAGAGATAGAACCGACATTTGCAATCTGTTCTGCATCGGGAAGATCTTTACTTTGGGACCTCAAGGATGCAATCACAGATACGGCAGCCGCATCAATGCCTCGTTTAATAGACATTGGGTTTGCACCGGCGGTCACGTTTTTGAGACCTTCGGTAATCAATGCCTGGGCCAAAACAGTAGCCGTTGTGGTGCCGTCACCGGCATCATCAGATGTTTTAGACGCAACTTCTTTAACCATCTGTGCGCCAACATCTTCCAGTTTATCTTCCAATTCAATTTCTTTGGCAACCGTAACGCCATCTTTGGTAATGGTCGGGGCACCAAACTTTTTCTCGAGGACTACATTCCGTCCTTTAGGGCCTAGGGTAACTTTCACCGCATTGGCGAGTTTATCCACACCGGCTTTCAGGGCAGTCCTTGCCTCGAGATCGTATGTTATTTTTTTAGCCATAATTCAAATACTCCTTATAAGACAGCGAGAATATCGCTCTCGCGCATGATGAGAAAATCTGTTCCTTCAAAGGCGAATTCTGTACCGCTATATTTACCGTATAGAATTTTGTCACCTTTCTTTACTTCCATTGCGATGGTGGTTCCGGCGTCACTGACTTTTCCGGGACCCGTTGCAACGATTGTACCTTGTTGTGGTTTTTCCTGAGCTGTATCGGGAAGAATGATGCCACCAGTGGACACTTCTTCAGCCGGAGCCGGTTCAACAACAACACGATCAGCCAAAGGCTTTACTTTTAGTGCCATTTTGCTATCTCCTATTTTTTATTAATTAAAATCTTGTTTCGTTCATTATTCTGCATTTATGCAGCGCGGAATTTACATATTATTTATGGGGAAATTCAATAAATTTTAGCAGTCCTTTTATTAGAGTGCTAAATTAGGATTAAAGACTCTTTGGGTATAAAATGAGAATCAAATTCCATTATTTATTATTCCTACCTGGAATCCTCTACTTACAAAACAGTGCCACCCCGGACGAGGAACGATATCCGGGGCCCAAACTGAATACAGATATTGGATACCGGATAATTGTAAACCGATTCCCGGCCAGCCCTCCGGGAGGCCGGCATGACAGAAATGTTACTTCAAAAAGACCAGTTTTTTGGCCTTCCGGAATTCAGCAGTCTCTATGCTGTAAATATACATGCCTGTACTAAGTGGGTTGCCTTTGGTATCTTTCCCATTCCATGTTGTCTGGAATTGCCCCATATCAAACCATCGATTCTCAAGCATTGCCACCTTTTGACCGAGTAAATTGTAAATAGAAATCTGGACATGTGTAGGCACAGCAACTGTAAATGGTATTGTCGTCACAGGGTTAAAGGGATTCGGATAGTTTTGACTGAGTACGAATGTCTCCGGGATGGATGCTTTTATGTCTGCCACAGCACCATTTACATAACTTGGTTCACCCACAATCAATGTCATGGGATAATCATAATGGTGACTGAATTTTGTAATAGCGATATTATCAACTTCCAATATTGAATAGGATTTTCTCTCTATATGGTCAAACAAGATGACTTTTAATCCATTTGGTAAATTCCCTCTTAGCATGGATGAGAGTCGAATAGGCCCACTCACATCTTTTGTCTTTAGATTCATTTTCCATGTACCATTCTCCACACCTGATGATCGAATATCGGTTGTGAAGGAATAACCGGCACCCCAATCTTTTCTATCCATAGCGATTGAAATATATTTGTCCATCTTGGGTGGTTCCGGGTTATCCCACATATCCATTTCTTCTGATGCATTTTCTCTTCGGCCCATGGCATTATACACATCTCCATATTCCCCATTGTCTGCACTGAGAATAATCTCCCAACCCTTTTCTGCCAGTAATTTACTTTGGGCACTTCCCTCGGTAGATAATGGGTTAATGGAAAGACTTACCGAATCACTGGTGCGGTTAAAGATCGCATAACCTTCCCACGGTAAAATTGTGGACGTTTCCTTATCCCAACCCTCTACTCCGTTTTTACCATAAGTCAGGGGACCATAAACAGATGATTTATCAAAACTCACCTTAATTTCAAATGGATACGGATTCCCAATCAAACTCCACCCGGAAGGAATACGAATAGTATGACTTCTTAAATCCACCGATTTCCCCGAACCCACACCAAAGGAAATATCATCTTTCATCCGTTGGTGGAGCCAATATCCTTTGCCAATTTTTATATCCTGGGCTTCCACCCAATTGGCGTTTCCCTTGTCTTCATATAAATGCCAGGTTTGTTCTGACGATGCTTTTTCCAATTCATCCCCGATTGTTTCATTCACCGTATTTAAATCTATATGGGTGGGGATAGAGATTAAACGCCAAATTGATTTGGCAATCCCATTCATATATGCACTACCGTTGATCTTAGAAGTGAGTACATCTTTCCCATATTGCACTTCCACAGAAAGGGTATCTCCATTACTAACATTATCATACTCATCCTTGGCTGTGTGGTAATAGGCTAAACCGTTTATACCAACCGCCCCTTTTTCTATAACAGCAGAGAATGTTCCATCCATTTTATCCGTAGCTTTCATATCATAGGTACTTGGGTCACCCCCCACACGGTAATAAAGCACAACATCTGTGATTTTATTTTCATCAGACACAGGGACTGAAATGGTAATATCATTATTCTCAGTAGTTGTAATTGGTGTGCTTAGAATTGTAATAACCGGTGGAATTGTATCATTCACCCCGGTACCCTCTAAAAGAACCTGTTTCAACCCTGAAATATTATTGGAATAAAAAGTAGCCAACCCATTAAAGTTTCCGGGATTTAAAGGAGAAAAAGTAAAATTAAAATCGGTGCTAAGGTTTGGTGCCAATATTACGGGAAATGTTTTTGAACCTATGGAAAATTCGATACCGGTTAACACAACAGAATCAACCACTATAGTATCCGATCCAATAGTGGATATGGTTAAAGATTTTTCACTGCTATGGGTGGTAATAACATCACCAAAAACCAAGGTGGCAGATGATAATAAAATTTCCGGTTCTGGTTCATCACGGACAAAAACCAATTCATTGGCTTCATATGATAGACCCCCAGTATCCCGCACCTGAACCCGAATTATCAGGGTATCTTCTGCTTCATAATCAAATATAGCACTTGTTCTCAATGTATCATGAACAATCGAAAACTTGTCATTGTCTACATCATTGGATCCATCGCCGGAAATCAAATTATAGGTGAAGATTTCTCCCGTATCCACATCCGTTGCGGTAAAAAACCCAACAATCACGCCCGAGGGTAAATTCTCTTTTACCGTGTCGGGAGAAAGGGCCAGTGCTGTGGGCGCATCATTCACAGGGCGAACGGTCAAGATAAACGATTCTGAGTCTGTAAGAGTTCTAGGCCCATTATCAATGACAATGATGGTTATTACCGCGGTTCCATGCCAGTTTGTAGCAGGATATAAAGTAAGCAGTGAGTCATTAATAGCAACCGTTACGTTACTATTTGAAGATGCACCAGCAAAGGTGACCTTATCAAGATCAGCGTCTGTTGCGGACATAACCAGGCTGATGGCCACATCTTCAAATGTGGATTGATTACCAATGGTATACAGGACTGGAGCCCGATTCGTATCGGTTGTTGTGAAAGATGCGGCAGCCGAAATAATGGCATTATTGACCGAATCTTCTACGGATTCACCTATCCCCACGTAAACTGTTTGTGAAAAAGAAAAATCAGTCGTCGGGTTAACTGTAATGACTTTTTTCGTTAAATCTATGGTGGCATCAAATCCAATATCAGCCCCACTATGAATAGGCGTCTTTAATCGTATAAGGGCATCCACATTATCATCGGTTAACGCACTGTTGTCACTGTTTCTGATGGGTTCGTTAAAGGTAAGGGTAATATTTGTATTTAGAGCAACCCCCACGGAGCCATTTGTTGGCGAAAACACAATCGTCGGCGCTGTGCCATCATAATTCCAATTAAACTGATCCGCAGCGGTATTATTGTTACTCGACGCATCGGTAAAGGTGGTGGCGGCTACATCAATCGTTACGGCACCATCTGCAGTCAGTGTAAACGTCGCTGTATATACTGTGGATGAGGTGGCACTGAATGAACTCAAGGCACCATTGGTTACGGTAATATCGCCTACGGCAAAATTGGTGGTAGCTTCGTTGGATGTAAATGTAAGTGTAAGGGTGGCATCATTGGAGGCGAAACCATCGGCACCTTCTGCCGCTGTGATCACCATGGTGGGGCCTGTTGTATCATAAGTCCAGTTGAACTGATCTGCAGCGGTATTATTGTTGCTCGACGCATCCGTAAAGGTGGCAGCGGCTACATCGATGGTTACGGCGCCATCTGCAGTCGGTGTAAACGTCGCTGTATATACTGTGGATGAGGTGGCACTGAATGAACTTAAGGCACCATTGGTTACGGTAATATCCCCCACTGCAAAATTGGTAGTCACTTCATTCGAGGTAAAGGTTAACGACAATGTGGCATCATTTGAGGTAAAACCATCAGAACCTTCTGCTGCCGTAATGGCCATGGTGGGACCGGTGGCATCGTAAGTCCAATTGAACTGGTCTGCAGCGGTATTATTGTTGCTCGACGCATCGGTAAAGGTGGTGGCGGCTACATCGATGGTTACGGCGCCATCTGCAGTCGGTGTAAACGTCGCTGTATATACTGTGGATGAGGTGGTACTGAATGAACTCAAGGCACCATTGGTTACGGTAATATCCCCCACAACAAAGTTGCTGGTGGCCTCACTAGAAGTAAGTGTGAGTGACAAAGTGCCATCATTGGACGTAAACCCGTCTACCCCTTCTGCCACAGTAATCACCATGGTGGGGCCGGTTGAGTCATAAGTCCAGTTGAACTGGGTGGCAGCAGTGTTATTGTTACCAGCGGCATCGGTAAATTTCCCTGCCGCCACATCAATGGTAGTTGCACCACTGGCTGATGGGGTAAAAGTAGCGGTATAGACTGTACTGGAGGTTGCGGAGAAACTACTCAAAGCACCACCTGAAACGGTGATGTCTCCCACTACAAAATTGCTGGTGGCCTCACTGGATGTAAAAGTAACCGTTAATGTTGCGTCATTGGTGGTGGCACCATCGCTGACAGCACTACTACCATCGGTGGCTGTGATGGTCATGGTGGGCGCGGTACCATCATAGGTCCAGTTAAATTGACTTGCCGCCGTATTATTATTGCCTGCAGCATCGGTAAAGGTGGTGGCGGCTACATCGATGGTTACGGCGCCATCTACAGTCGGTGTAAACGTCGCTGTATATACTGTGGATGAGGTGGTACTGAATGAACTCAAAGCACCACCTGAAACGGTGATGTCTCCTACCACAAAATTGCTGGTGGCCTCACTGGATGTAAAAGTAACCGTTAATGTTGCGTCATTGGTGGTGGCACCATCGCTGACAGCACTACTACCATCGGTGGCTGTGATGGTCATGGTGGGACCCTTTAGATCATTCAAGGTTATAGGACCCATAGGGCCCGGGACCGCCGCATTCGCATGAGGATCATAAAAGGAATTTGCATTTGCTACCAAATAAATTTGTTCAACACCACTTGGCAATCCAGTGAAACTCATAAATACGCGAATAATAGTTTCGCCACCTACCAATGCAGATGCACTACCTACAGCGGTATTATCAGGTGCTTTAATACCCGTTATTGTTCCAGCTGTAGCATTGCCCCCATTCTGGCTAAATGTTATATTCGCATCAGAAGAATTAACACCTCCAGAAGTCCGCGGAAGATCCCCAGTAGCATTTACAGTACTATAAATCTTTTCATCCCAGGTAATATCAATATAACTGTTATCGGCAGCAAGAGCGCCACCAAGAACCTCGGGCAGATCATTATCAATTGGATTAAAAAATCCCGCATAGCCAACAGAGTTTTCACCAGGACCTCCAATGGCAACACGATCTCCGTCGGAGTCTATGGATACAGCTTCACCAAAAAGATCTCCGTCACCATCACCATCAATATCATATCCAACCACGCGCCAGCGAGTACCATTGTATTCTAAAACACGTACATAACCTGCATTGCTGCCAGCGACATCATTATTTCTACCACCTATCGCCACATGACTCCCATCAGAGTCTATGGATACGGCACCACCAAAAAGATCTCCGGCGGCTTTGCCATCTATATCAGCACCAAGTTGAGACCAACTCCCGCCACTGTATTCATAAACGCGCGCATGGCCCGCGTTGGTACCTCCACCATCATTTTCTTCACCACCTATTGCTACTCGGTCTCCATCAGAGTCTATGGATACGGCTTCACCAAAAAGATCTCCGGCGGCTTCTCCATCTATATCAGCACCGAGCTGAGACCAACTCCCACTACTGTATTCATAAACGCGCGCAAAGCCCGCGTTGGAACCTGTACCATCATTTTCTCCACCACCTATTGCTACTCGGTCTCCATCAGAGTCTATGGATACGGCACCACCAAAAAGATCTCCGGCGGCTTCTCCATCTATATCAGCACCGAGTTGAGACCAACTCCCGCCACTGTATTCATAAACACGCACATGACCCTTACCGTTGTCAGGAGAACCTATCGCCACATGACTTCCATCGGAATCCAGGGATACGGATACACCAGTATGATCCCCGTTTGTTTTACCATCAATATCAGCGCCTAGTTGACTCCAGCTCCCGCCACTGTATTGATAAACTCGCACATGACCCACATTATTGTAAACTTGGGTAGCTCCTTCCTCCAAAGTCCGGCCATCATTTTCTTCAGCACCTATGGCCACATGGCTTCCATCGGAGTCTAGGGATACGGACACGCCAAAAAGATCTCCGGCCCGTTCACCATCAATATCAGCGCCTAGTTGACTCCAACTCCCACCACTGTATTCATAAACACGCACATGACCTGCATCGGTGCCCGTGCCATCATTTAATTCGTCACCTACCGCCACACGGTCTCCATCTGAATCCATGGATACGGAAAGACCAAAGTTTTCACCTTCGCCACTTTCACCATTGATATCAGAGCCTAATTGTGTTTGGGCAATTCCTATCGAAATGATCCCTATTAAACCTATAAGATTAAAAATGGATTTTAAAGATTGATTTAACATGGCGTAAAAACTAATACTCCGGTGGAAACCCAATGCCTGGTCCAGGATCATCCCCTTTAATGGCATCATACCCAAAGGCTAATCCGAACCCTGAGAGCAATAATAAGATTAAAATCACAACAGCAATACCATAGGTATTCTCTATGTAGAATAATAAACTATCAATGGCAATTTTAATTTTCATCCATAATCGGGCAAAGAAAGAGTCCGCGGGGAAGCGCCCCGTTGGCGCGGTGGTACCCAATACGGGCCACGTATATTTGCGCACCTGCATTTTGAGTATATCCATATCAGTTTTAGTCTTGAACCGGGCCCTTAATCCCCCGACCAGCCATTCGACTTTTGCCACAGACTCAGGCCTTCCCACAATATTAAAATGACTCAGAATTACATGGGCTTTAGACTCGGTCACCCGCAGGGTCCAGGTCAGCACATGGGTCGCGTTATGTTGGCTGCCAATAACCTTAGCCACCTCATTAGACATTACACCAGATTTAAATTCTTCTTTAGATAAGATTGTTTTTTCAATGGAAAAATCGACCAAATTTGATTTTTCTGAAAAAGTCACTTCACCTCGGATCCATTCATTCACCAACTCGGGTAATTTCTCCTGTTCGAAAGATTGACTCAGGGTAATCTCTAAAGGAAGGATGATCAATTTTTGTTCAGGAACATCCACCTTTACTACTTCTGTCTGAATCGCCTCAGATTTTATTTTGGCAGACGCCAAGTAGGCAGCGGCTTTTTTAACCTCTTTGGACATAATGGTAACAATATCGCCGGTTATATGGTCATATTCTGCACGGCTCACAGTCTTAGAATTTTTGACATCAATTAATTGGGATCGTAAACTATAAACAGAACCATTTTTTGTTAATGTGCCGACAACAACAAAATCGGCGCCCAAAACAACTCCTGCATCCATTGCACATTTAAATGTACTACAGCCATAGATCCTTACACCTTGTTCCTGAAGTGATCGCTGCATTTGGTTTCGGTCTAGTAAGATAAACTTTTTTCCTTTGTATGCAGTATACTCTGACGCAAATCGCTTAGTCACATCCTGCATCGTTTGATCGGGAACACCGTTCCCTTCAAATTCGAGGACGGCAATTGTTTGTCTCCGCACAGAATTCTGGGATAATACAGGGGAAGATATAGAGGCAATTAAAAGGAAAATGAAAACCATCATCCCTAATCCCCTCCAAAGTTTCACCTTATATCCAATAATATTTGGATAGAGTAGGTTTATCATTGGTTGCCAGACATATAAGTCTATCAAGTTATAAATAAAAGATCAGAAAGATTAAGTGAATTTTTTACCCACTAAAAAGGGTTTATTTATTCCCCCGTACTGCCAAATCCTCCGGATCCGCGTGTGGTTTCTGTGAGTGCGTCCACCATTTCAAAATGAATAGGAGCACCATCCATGGCCACCAATTGGAATAACCGCTGTCCCGGCTCAACCGTATAATCTTCACTTTTGATATTATCCACAGCCGCCATGATTTCGCCGCGATAGCCACCATCAATCAAACCGATTGAATTACTTAGCCGCAAGGGCGTTTTGGCAATGCTGGATCGGGGCATAATTAAATAGGGTTTATT
>Ga0208879_1000460_pt1 | contig 42156 bp, 47 predicted proteins | sample Knorr_S15_td_Bot_FD_185605 | JGI IMG/M metagenome (GOLD analysis project Ga0208879, IMG submission 185605) | Marine microbial communities from Southern Atlantic Ocean transect - Knorr_S15_td_Bottom_ad_5009_LV_A (SPAdes) (version 2) | ecosystem: Environmental > Aquatic > Marine > Oceanic | place... | reverse complement strand
TCAGCTATTTTTGGTTTTGCGGTAGTCATTACAGAAAGCAAGGTAGATTTCCCTGCATTCGGTAATCCTACTAGCCCTACATCCGCTAATACTTTTAATTCCAGCTCTATTGTGAGATGATTCCCTGATATTCCTTTTTGTGAAAAACGAGGTGTTTGCTGGGTAGCAGATTTAAAATGATGGTTTCCTTTACCACCAATTCCTCCTTCACACACAATATGGGTTTGATTTTCTTCCACCATATCTAGAATCACTTTGCTTGATTTTGCATTTTTAACCACAGTTCCACATGGAATTTCTATTACTAAATTTTTGCCTGATTTTCCGGTTTTCTTATTAGAGCCACCAGACCCTCCGTTTTCTGCTTTATATAGACGACGATATCGGATATCTTGTAAGGTATGTAAATTGGGATTGGTTGAAAAGACAATATCACCGCCTTTGCCACCATCTCCTCCGCTAGGACCACCTTTATCTATGTATTTTTCTCTATGAAAAGACACAATTCCGCTTCCACCGTTTCCTGCTTGCAACTCAATCTTTGCGTAATCGATAAACATGATAGGAAATTAAAAATTATTAATGATTTCGTCGCCAAATTCTGAACATTTTAATAATGTAGCTCCATCAAGTAGTCGATGAAAATCATAGGTTACACGTTGTGAAGAAATCGTTTTTTCTAACCCGTTAGAAATCAAGTCAGAAGCTTCTTTCCATCCGATATATTCTAACATTAATGCTCCAGATAATATCATCGATGATGGGTTGACTTTATCCAATCCAGCATATTTTGGCGCGGTACCATGGGTTGCCTCAAAAATAGCATGTCCTGTATCAAAATTAATGTTAGCACCAGGAGCAATCCCAATACCTCCTACAGATGCGGCCGCTGCATCAGAAATGTAGTCACCATTTAGGTTCATGGTTGCAATCACATCATACTCACTTGGTCGTAGTAGAATTTGTTGGAAGAATGCATCTGTAATAACATCTTTTACTAATAATTTTCCGCTATCAAGAGCATCAGATTGTGCTTTGTCCGCTGCATCTTTTCCGTCGGATTCTTTAATTTTATCATATTGATTCCAAGTAAAAACTTGATCAGCAAAATGGGTTTCAGCATATTCGTATCCCCATTTTTTAAAATACCCTTCGGTAAACTTCATAATATTCCCTTTATGCACCAAGGTTAATGTTTTACGATTATGTTTTAATGCATAATCAATTGCGGAATGAACCAAACGATTGGTTCCTTCTTGTGAAATAGGTTTAATCCCAATTGAACTAGAGTCAGGAAATCGTATTTTTCCTTCCATCCCCAGTTCGTTAATTAACTCAATGATTTTTTTTGATTCTTTTGTTCCGTTTTTCCATTCTATCCCAGCATAAATATCTTCAGTATTTTCTCGAAAAATTGTCATATTCACTTTACTAGGATCTTTTAAAGGAGAAGGAGTTCCTTTATACCATCGTACTGGTCTTACACAAGCAAATAGATCTAACTCTTTTCTCAATGCTACATTTAATGATCGAATACCGCCACCAATTGGAGTAGTCAATGGTCCTTTAATAGCAACAAAATGTTCTCTAATCATATCAAGAGTATCATTAGGCAACCATTCACCATTTCTATCGAATGATTTTTCGCCTGCGAATACTTCAAACCATTCAATCTTTTTTGAAGAATCATATGCTTTATGAACTCCTGCATCGATTACTTTCTTAGTAGTGTTCCAAATATCAGGTCCGATACCATCTCCCTCTATAAATGGAATGATTGGATTATCAGAAACAACTAGTTTTCCATCAGTAAATTTGATTTTTTCAGCCATTATTTTAATTTATCTTTTAATTTATCTTTTAATTTATCTTTTAATTTATCTTCAATATTCTTTGGAACAAATTTTTTCAAATCTGCATCATATTTGGCTAGATCTTTGATAATTGTCGAATTTAAATGAAGGAATCTCTCATCAGGTATCATGAGCAACGTAGAAATCGATGGATTGATTCCATAATTCACATTTGCCATTTGAAATTCGAATTCAAAATCACTTACATGTCTAAGCCCTCGAATAATTGCTACCGCACCACAATCTCTTGCAAAATTCACAACCAAATTTTTTGAATTAGAATGAATATAAAGATTACTGATATCGCCCAAGCATTCTTCAATCATTGAGGCACGTTCATCATGGCTAAACAATGGATTCTTTTCAAGATTGTCAGATATGCAAATATGTACTTCATCAAATAATTTAGAAGCTCTTTTTGCTATGTCTATATGACCATAGTGAATCGGATCAAACGTCCCTGGATATATAATTTTTTTCATACCTGCCAGTAAAGTAAGTTTGTGCCCCCAAATTTACTAATTTTATTATATCCTGCAATAGATTCCTTCTTACTACATTCCAAGACAAAAACTCCTCCTGGATTTAGTCTATCAAGACATAATTCTATTAGTTTATCAATATTAGGAATGTGATACGGTGGATCTGCAAAAATAATATCATATTGTACAAATTTTTTTAAAAATCTATGGACATCTCTTACTAAAAAATTAAAGTGGTCATATGGGATTGTTTTTGCATTAGCAATAATTTGATTCATATGTTTTTTATCTAATTCAACAAATGTTACGGATTCAGCTCCTCTGCTTGAAGCTTCAAATCCGATAATGCCTGATCCTGAATATAAATCTAAAAAATGTTTACCTTCTAGAGATTTCAGAGTATCAAACATGCTCTTTCTTGCAATAGAGGTTGTTGGACGATATTCAAACTTCTGGCTTAACTGAATAGCATGGTTCTTAAATTGGCCTGCTAATATTTTCATTAACCTAGAACAGTAATATAAAAATGAATTGAATTATCAGCTTTGATAAATAAAATCTTTCTCATAATAAAATTATTATAATTAGTTATCTGATTAATAATTTCATTAGAAAGCTCCAGTCCATCAATCCTTAGAATTACATTGTCTACTTCTCTGTCTAATAGTACTCCATCGATTATCTTAAATTCTATTTCTTCTATATCAAGGATCCAGTTAAGGAAATTAGAGATTGAAGTAGAATTTTTACTTAAGTCAGTAGGCAAATAAGAATCAATTTTATATACAACTTTGTTCTTTGACAAATCAATTTGTTTCACTGCGTTCGGGTCAACACCATTTAATAGCGATAAAAGGCTCTCATCTCCTCCTTCTACAGATACAACCCCATCAACAATGTTCAATATACTAACTGCATCACCATACTCAGTAACAATCAAATCAAATACATTAATCATACTATGTGATTTAGCATTATAAAATTCAAAAGGATTTTCTGTAGCTATCGCGTCAGTGATAACAGGCTTTTCAATCATCTCGGAAATAACTTCAGTATTCAATAATTTCAAATCTGTTTTGTTAATAGATTGAAGAACAAACACTAACAAAATTAATGTTAAGAATGCGGCAACTATATTTTTAAAATAATTGAAAAAATTGGTTTTTTTCTTTTGCTTGGTAAAAGTTTTTTTTCTCTTATATGTGATATCATCAATAATTTGAATTCCAACTGGGTTGATAAAGTTTAAAGTTGGAAAAGATGTATCAATTAATTCTGACAGAGTTTTTACAATATCTAAATCAGAAAATAAGAGATACTTTGAGTTAGACTTCTTGAGTGTTCCCTCTGAAATTTTTTGTAAATCATCTAAACCTATAATTTTATTAAATGTCTTTTTTCTTGCACCATAATTAGCCTTAAAAAAAGAGAAACCTTTTCTTGAATAGTTAAAAATAAGATAGTTTTTTAAAGATTTAACTACTCCGTATTGAGTGGTTTTTGTATGAGAAAGTATCACGCTTGAAAGAGGAATAAGTCCTTTAATATCGATACCAAAATTATTGAAATTGAGCTTAATCTTTTCTTTTAGATAATGATTAATCTCAACAACATGAATAAAATTTTTTGATGATTTCCTAGTCTCCGCAATATAAAAATAGTTACTAAATAGATCTTTCCACTTAATCTGAAGTTCATTCTTTATCTTTTCAGCTAATTTTATATCATCTTTTGCTGAATTAATAATCAATGAATGAGATAAAAGTTCATCGTTAATAACAATTGAAGCTTCTTGATTTTCCAATATTATTTTTTCATTTAATTCATCCAATGATTGGGCAATAACATTGCTTAATAGTTTCGGATCATAAATAGTTGATGATAAGGAATGGTGAAATTTTACTTTTGATTGAAAAATTAGTTTATCTTTTTCAAGATTTCTCTTGAACACGACAAGAGTATTATTATGTACTATAAAGTATAGCAATCAACTAGTTATCCCAACTTCTGGTTCCATCAATGATATATCCATGGCTTCCGGTTTTTAAAGAAAAGAATCCATATCTATTATCTCTATAAGAACGAATTGGGCTAGAGACTCGTACAGAGTTTGGACTAATCTCAATGATATAAGGCTCATTTGTTAATGGGCAATTGAATTGAAAAGAATCAGGAAGAGCGACAAAATTATATTCTGGGACTCTTTCTTTTCTAAATCTCTTATTAAAATAAGAAACTGTCTCAACACGTTCAAATGTGCTTTCATTAACAACTTTCACAAACAATGGATCTGAAAGTGTATTACTCAAATTCTTTTTTTGGACATAAACGGTATCTTCTATACCATCTTCAGTAAGCATCAATACTGTAATAGTTGTATCTACCACAGTTTCCTTTGCGACTCTTCTAAGTCCAAATGTGGTGTCATATTCAACAGCAAATCCCTTAGGAATATTAACTAAAAATTCATCTCCACTCAATTTGATTGATTGCTCACCAAGAAAAAGTGAATCTGCTATTAGAGAATCTCTTACAGCATTAACAAGGCGAAGAGCTTTTAGTCCATCTTCTTCATACTCACCAACCAAAATATTATAAAAATTTTCGATATTATAAACGCTCTGCATGCGGAATCTACTCTCATTTTTATAAGCATCTTCTTCTTTCCATATCACACTAGGAACATAAATAACAACCAACATAAGAAGGAAAATAAAAAAAGTAATTATTTCGAGATAATCGTTGAAGAATTTTTGTTTTGTTTTGTCCATTTTATGTTATCTAAATTTACAATAAATAAGATTCCTAGCAAGGCATTAATCGTCGAACTTTTCGAAATTGATACCCTTGTTTGCAGTTATATCATGATAATCTTTTATAATCTTTTTTTCATCACTAGATAACTTTTTAGGAATATCAATTTGAATTTTCATAAGCTGATCTCCCCTACCAGATTTCCTCAATCTTGGAAACCCTTTTCCTCTAATTCTTAAAATCTGCCCCGGTTCAATACCTGCTGGAATTTTAAGGCTTGCTTTTCCATTGATTGTTGGAACCTCAATTTTATCTCCAAAAACGGCCTGAGAGAAACCAATTCTTACCTGAAAAAGCAAATCATCCCCATATCTTGAAAAATATTCATGTACTTCTTCTTCAAAAAAAACATACAAATCTCCAGAAGTCTTATTAATATCTTCATGTCCCTGTGATTCTAGCGTCATATAATTACCATTCTCAACTCCAACTGGAATATTAATTTTAATTGTTTCTTCTACCTTTACCATACCATTTTTATCGGAACCAGAAGGTATATGATCAATAACTTTACCATACCCTTTGCACTTAGGACAAATTGATGTAGAACGCATTTGACCAAGGAAAGAATTTGTTACTCTTGTTACTTGACCAGATCCTCCACACATTGAACAATTAGTAAATGTAGCACCATTCGCTAATTTTAATTTTTTTAACTTAATTTTTTTAGAACCACCATTTACAATTTCAGCATATGTAACCTTAATTTTTACTTTAACATCACCACCAGTTCTCGCTCTAGAAGCAGCTCTACCACCAGAGAAGAAAGCTTCAAAAGGATTATTTCCACCAAATATGTCACCGAATTGACTGAAAATATCTTCCATATTCATTGAATTAAATCCTGCCTGTCCACCTCCCATACCATTAAAAGCAGAATGACCAAATTGGTCATATTGTTGTCTTTTAGATAAATCACTTAAAACAGAATATGCTTCAGCTGCTTCTTTAAATTTTTTTTCAGCTTCCTTGTTATCGGGATTACGATCTGGATGATATTTCATAGCAATCTTACGATAGGCACGCTTAATTTCTGTTTCATTTGAATTTTTTGAAATCCCTAATATATCGTAGTAATCTCTCATTTTTTATTTACCACTACTTTAGCATGTTTAATAATTAAATCTTTATATTTAACCCCGACTTCATAGACTTCTACTATTTCATCATCTTTCTTCTTTTTGTTACTTGTAGTTGTTAATGCTTCATGTAAATCAGGATCAAAGATATCACCTTTTTTCCCAAATTCTGTTATTTGTCTTTCCTCCATTTTCTTTAAGAAATCTTTCCGAATGAGAGAAAGAGCTTTTCTAGTATCTTTATCTTTATATGAATCAATACCACGATTAATTGTATCTAGAATAGATAAAAAGTCTAAAATGAAATTTTTACCTTCATACTTTAGAATAGATGAGGTTTCTGTTTCTTTTCTCTTTCTAAAATTATCGAATTCTGCTCTCAATCTTAATTCTTTATTTTGTAAATCTTGAATAACATTTTCTAAATCTTTTTTAGTTATTCTTTTCTTTTTCAATGGCTTTTTCTTATCCAAATCACCATTTAATCCATTTTTTATTTTTTTGCTCATACAAGTATTCTCTTCATTGATTTACTGGATGCATAAGTACTTATAATAAGTGACAAAGTAATTATCCATGCCCATAAATAATTATCAATTTCTATATTGACACCAAGATAGGAATTTATTACTACAAATCCATATTTCACTAGAAAAAATGCAAGCAACGAACCTATTAGAGATTGTAAAAAAATTTCAATAAAAAACGGAGTTTTTATGAATAAGTTTGAAGCACCATTATATCGAAGAATTTCAATAAAATCCCTTCGATTTGATAAAGATAAACCTGTTGTGTTTCCTATAGTCTGGATTGAAATAAATATGACTAGGAGCACTAAGACTAAGAAAATAAAAATAAATAAATTGATTCTACTCTCAATATTATCAATATAATTTCCTTGATAACTTATTTCATCAATCAATGAATTTAATTTGTATTCTTCAATTAGTGTATTGACTTGATTAGAATCAAACCTATTCTCTTCCAAATTAACCTTTAGTGAAGTTGGCAAAGGATTGTATCCTAACACCTCCATAATGTCTTCTCCAAATTCGTCATAAAATATCTTTGCGGATTCCTCTTTACCAATAAAATCAACAGATGTTACCAACGCATTATTTGAAAGTTTATTCTTCAAGGTAACAGCCTGATCTAAACTCGTTTCCGAATTTAAGAAAATCTCAAAAGTGTATTTAGACCGGAAAAAATTAACAACATTATCTGTATTGTATCCTAATACAAAGAAAGTACCTAGTATTGTAAAATTGATAAAAATTGTAACAATACATATAAAATTAGTGAGCTTATTCCTAGTAAAGTTCTTAATTCCTTCAACAAACAAAAATGCTATCTTATCTATCATCCGCTAACTATTCTACCTTCATTTAATTCAATTACTCGATATGCTTTATCAGAAATAAGTTTATAATTGTGGGTTGCCATCACTACACATGTTCCCTCTTTATTAATCTGTTCAAATATTTTTAAAATCTTATGCCCTGTGGTAGGGTCTAGATTTCCTGTTGGTTCATCAGCCAGTATAATATCAGGATTTTTTACAATTGCACGAGCGATACATACCTGTTGTTGCTCTCCACCAGACAATTCATCAGGAAATTTCCTGGAATAATGTGATAATTCGGTTAAATCCAATGCCTCTCTGGCAAGTTGCTTAATTTTCTTCCTACCAACTCCATTAATATGCAAAGGTAAGGCAATATTTTCATATACAGTTCTTTGCTTTAGAAGTTTGTAATCTTGAAAGACAACTCCAATCTTCTTTCTTATTTTGTGTATAGAAGATTTTTTAATATTTTTTGAAGAATAATTTAAAATATTCACTTTTCCTTTATGAGGAAATAAATCAAAATAAAGCAATTTTAATAGTGTAGTCTTCCCAGAACCAGTAGGACCAACAAGAAAACAGAATTCGTTATCTTGGATTTTTAAATTAATATCATAAACCCCCGATTGATGAGAATAATTGTAGGTTATATTTTCAAAATCAATCATGAAAACTGTAAATAAAGGAATATAGTATATAACAATAAAAGAAAAATACCTGAAGATCTATTTAATCCACCAAAGAACAATGATAAAGGCAGTAATAAAAACACTAAAATCAGTCCATAAAATAATTCAAAACCAATATTACTAAATACTATAGGATTGATTAGTCCTACTACCCCTAAAACAAAAGTAATATTTAGGATATTTGAACCAATAATATTTCCTAATGATATACCTACCTCTTTCTTCGACAAAGCTATCATAGTTACAAAAATTTCTGGAAGAGATGTCCCGATAGCAACAACAGTCATACCAATAGTTTTTTCAGAAAACCCGAATTGTCGAACTAAGGGTACTGCACCATTATTAATAAAAAGTTCAGAACCCCAATATAGACACATACTACCGGCTAATAGTCTTACCAGTGATGGAAAAATGTTTCCAGAAACTTGGGTACCATTGCTAGGTTCAACATCTATGCTGGCTCTAAAAATTCTTCCAAACATGAAAACTGAAAAAATAAGGAGCAGACCTAACGAATCTCCAGTCGATATCATATTATCTAAAGAAATAAAATATAAATAAACACATGCTAATATATTATACACTATTACATCTCTAATATCATCTACTTGAAACTTGATGCTATAGAACAAAACAGGCAACCCTAGAGCAAGACCAATATTTGCAATATTAGACCCTAATACATTACCTATTACGAATTCTGAATATCCTCCTAAGGCTGATATAATACCAACTACTAGTTCTGGAAAAGATGTGCCGATTGCAACAACTGTTAATCCAATTACAAAATCTGAAAATCTTAACTTTCTTGCAATAACCTTGGCAGAACTAATCAACCACTCCGATCCTACAAATAAGGCGGCAGCACCAACAGCTAAGAAAAATAGACTAGATGACATCAGTATAACTTATTTTCATTAATATATTCCCATACCTCTTTTGTAACCATGTATCTAATTGTTTTTCCTTCTCTCCATCTTGCTTTTATGTTTGTGGAAGACACTTCAAACCTTGGGATATTTGCAAAACGTACTTTATCTAATATCCACTGCGGAATATCGCTTGGAGTAAAACCAGGCCGAATGGCAACAATAATATTGCATAATTCCATAATCCTTTCAGGATCTTTCCAAGTATGAAAACTTCTTAAAGTATCGCTTCCCATAAGAAAGAATAAATCTTTTTTATCTAAATTTAAACTACTTAAAAATTCTTCCAATGTATCAACAGTATAACTAATTCCTTCTCTTTTTATTTCTATATCTGAAATCTCAAAATTGGTATTGTTGATTAAAGAAATTTCTAGCATCTTTAACCTTGTTTTAGGTGAAGAACTAGACTCGTTTTTCTTGGTGGGAGAAATATTAGCAGGAACGAATATCAATCGTTCAAAATTTTCAGATTCAAAGACTGTTTGCGCAATCAAAAGATGTCCAATATGGGGAGGGTCAAAAGTACCACCGAAGATACAAGTTTTCATATTTTATCCTTTTATAAAATTATGATGCATTATCTAAAATTTCAGATGCTAACTCTTTAAAATTATCATCCACAAATAATTCATTACTATCGATAAGTTCTTGTAAAAAAGTATTTGCTTCACCTTCTTTTTTCATGAGTACCAAACAACGAATAATCTCTAAATTTGCCTGACTATAATATTCTGTATCATAGTAGTCAGTGGTAACTACTCTATATGAGACTAACGCAGAATCATATGCTTTTAACTTAATATATAATTCACCAGTTTCCATATTTTTCCTGGCCAATCTTAATCTTATTTTTTTAATTAATTCATCTGCATCAACAGAATATTCAGATTGAGGGTAATCATCTAAGAATTGTTGGATTTCTTGTATTGCTTTCCTACTCGAATTTTGATCATGATAATAATTAGGAGAAAGCTCCATAAGAGATTCACAAATTCTCCAACGTGATTTTTCTATATAAGGACTAAAACCCATTCTAGCAACCAACTTCTCATATTCAGCTAAAGCTAAATCATAATCATTGTCTAAAAAATATGATTCAGCAAGAAAGAATAATGCATCATCTCCCAAGTCTGTATGAGATGCTCTTTCAACTATAATATTAAATTGTTGGGCAGCACGACCATATTTTTCTTCTTGAAAGAATACAAGACCTTCATCAAATCTTTGTTTGTAAGGAATATCATCATTAAACGGATTGGACAATCCACACCCAACTAAATAAAAAACAGTTAATATAAGAACTAGTCTCACTTTAGAAAATATTATGTGTTAAAAAATAATTAAAAAGAACCACTTAGAGAAAATCTCACCATATTTGAATGTGGATCAAGATCTCCGCCCATAACGTAGCTAACATCAAATCCGACAGGATCTAAACGAGCACCTATACCTAGAGTAGTATAACTTAACTCACCTGATGGATCATTCATAAATCCAGCTCTTAAAGCAAAGTTTTCTACGAGAAAATACTCGAAACCAAGATTTGTTACCATTGCTTGGTCATTAACTTCATAATTCAAATCAAATGCTAAATTTCCTGCTCCTTCAAGCATTGATAGACCAACACCAAAACCTAGGCGAGTAGGAAGAGGGTCTCTTTCCCCATCACCAAAACTTACACCTGGACCAAGATTAGTTAACACAGCACCCATTGTAAGGTTTGGATTATTCATAGCATTATGTCTGAAATATCCTACATCAACAGCAAAACTTCCGGTAGCTGCATCAATATCGCTCAAATCAGCTAATTCTTGATAAAAGTATTTACCACTTACTCCCCATGATGAATTTTCATCAACTTTTTGTGAATAAGATACATTTAATGCATACATATAACTGGAAAATGAACCGAGTTCATTACCATTGTCATCAGTACTAATTTGATCTCCAAGATTTAAATAAGTAAAATGTCCTCCAATTGCAGAATTTTCTTTAAAAGGCATCGCAAATGTAAGAAAATCATAAGCCATATCATCAACTAAATTTGGTAAATAGCTGGTATGCATAAATGAGAATTTTTTACTTGATAAATTAGAAAGGCCAGCTGGATTGTAATACGTAGCATAAGCATCATTAGCAATACCAATTTGAGCTTCTCCCATACCATTAGCTCTTGCTCCCGGATTGATTGCTAGAAATAAGGATCCCGCTTCTCCTTGAGCCATGATTATTTGTGAAAACAATAGTAAAGAAAATATAGATTTTTTACAACCCATGATGCATCAAGTATAAATAAAATTTAGTAAAAGAACAAAGGAATATATGTTATAACCAAAACTCCAATTAATCTAATAAAGAAATATGGCATTGTTGCTTTGTACACCGTTGGCATATCTTTATTAAAGCGATAAGATGCCAAGAATAGATTCATTCCCACTGGTGGCGTAATATACCCGAGTTCAAGGTTTGCAATAAAGATAATAGCTAAGTGTATAGGATCAATACCAAAGTATGCTGCTAATGGAGCAATTAAAGGCACTATAACGATGATAGCAGAGAAAACATCCATAATACAACCAGCAACTAATAAAAGAATATTTAGTGCCAATAAGAATACAATTTTTGATTCAATTGCTTGTTGAGCAAAGTGGAGAATTTTTAATGGAATCTGAGCGTCCACAAGATATCCAGTAAATCCCATAGCAAATCCCAAAATAATTAATACTCCACCAATAAGTGTTGCACAATTAATCACAATTCTAGGGATATCTCTCAGACTAATATCTTTATAGATATATAACTCAATCAATAAAACATAGGCAACCAAGAGCGCTGCACACTCTACAAGTGTTGCAAAACCACTGAATAAGCCAAAAACAATCAATATAGGGATAACAATCTCCCACTTTGCAACAGATAAAGCTTTAGTAGAATTTTTCAAACTAAATTTTATTTTCTTCTGTTTATTTGGCCTGTGGTAGAAACCATATAATACGACGATTAATAATAAAAATAGTGCTGGGAGAAATCCTTGTTTAAATAAATCAATAGGGTTAATACCAGCTGTTACTGAATAAATAATTGCAGGTAAACTTGGAGGAAAAAGCAAACCCAAAGATCCAGCCGTTGTAATAAGTCCTAAAGAAAATACTTCAGAGTATCCATCTTCAACCAAAATTGGGTATAAGATAGCACCAAGTGCCAATATAGTAACACCAGATCCACCTGTAAGTGCAGTAAAAAATGCACATAATAATACAACAATCAATACAGTAGAACCAGGTAGCCATCCAAGTGAGTTTTTGAAAAAATCTAGAAGACGTCTGGAAATATTGCTCTCAGCAAGAATATATCCAGCCAATGTAAATATGGGAATAGCTGCTAATGTTGGAGAAACAACAATACGATATGCGCTATCACTAATTGTAGCCATTAAATCAAAATTTGTAGCCCATTCAGTTGGTTCTGACAGGAAAAACACTATTGCAAGTGCTGCTAAGACAACAAATATCGGTAATCCAAATGCTACTAATGTTAAAAGAAAGATAACTGTACCAAAAAGGATAAAATCATTAGATGTTGGAAATTGCCAAAAATAAAGAATTGCGACAGAAAAAAATGAAAAAAAAGCTATGAAAAGACGATAGTTTAGTTTTCTACTGCTTGTCATTACCATATGATACCAAATTAAAAACAATCCGATAGAAATTATGCTTTGGGCAAACCATACCGGTATAAATGGTGCAACAAATTCTGGATATTGTATTCCAATCTGTATCATCTTGAGATAGGACACAGCTAATTGTAAAACTACAGCAGTGGAAGTAAGATGTACTAGAAAATGGCCAATATTAAATTTAGAAGACCGGTTAAATACTGGCTCTCTAACAATCGCTAAAAGCCTATTAGATCTTGTTGCTAACACTGCACCAACAAATGCAATCCATAAAGTCATGTGTTGCACAATTTCTTGAGAAGCAGGAATTGAAAAAAAATTAATTGATCGAGACAAAATCTGGAAAACTGGAAAAGAAATAATAACCGCAAAGCAAAAATAACAAATAAAGTTTTCTATCTTGCCAAGAAAATTATTCATCAATTGCGGAAATTACCTTATCATATACTTCTTTAGGAACATATGCATCAATCACATCAGGTATGATTTCTTCTTTAAAATCTTCCCAAATTTTTAATTCTTCATCTGTTGGAGTCTTAACTTTCATACCATATTTTTTCATCATTTCAATTGCTTGGGCATCTGTTTTTCTACCATTTTCTTGATATTTTTTACCTATTTCTTGTGCCACTTCCATCATAATTTTTTGATGTTCTGGTCGTATTTTTGACCAAACCCTTTCATCAATAATAACTGCTCCGATGAAGACGGCCCATTTTAAATCTAACATATTCGGCATTAAAGCAAACCATCCAGAACTCAATGATAATATCGGAACAGTCTGCATACTATTAATCATTCCGGTTTGTAAACTAATTAAAATATCTGTTTCTGATACAGGAATTGCATTAAATCCAAATCTCTTGAAAAGTTCAACAGTGATATAGTCTCCAGCCGTTGTATAAATTTTAGCATTTCTTAAATCTTCTGGAACTGCAATTTCATTCACAGAAAACCAATAAACCCAACCAATATCCACTAAAAATAATAACTTAAATCCGCTCTCAGATAATCCATTACTTATATCGTCGAACATAACTTCTTTTACTTTTTCTACATCGTCATAATCTTTAAATACCATAGGAATTGTAAATGCTTGAATCTGATCTGTTAAATCAGCTAATCCTATTGAAGACATTGCTGAAGCTTGAATCTGACCAATGCGCATTTTACGAATAGTATCACTCTCACGTCCAACAACACCATTCGGATAAATTCGAAGTATAATTTCACCATTTGTTTCTTCCTGCCATCTTTGCCCCATTTCAAGGAGAAGATTGTAGTATTCAGTACCCTCAGGTGCAAGAGTTGCAAGTTTTATTATAATAGGTTTAGATATCAACGTTCCTGAACAAATAATTAATAAAAAAATAGTTTTAATAAAATTTATCATATTAAATACCTACATATAGAATAGGTCATCAATTCTGGTTAATAACCATTTTGCTCTTAATTTAGATAACAAGTTAGCTTGTTTCATATCTTTGTCTGCATTAATATCCATTGATAGAGCTTTATTAATCAACTCTAGGAAATAATCTTTATCTTGTTTTGCTACGGCAAAACTTTCCGCTAAAGTAACATAAATACCAATATTACTTCCTTTTGCTGCACGATCAGCAAGCTCAAAATATTCTAAAGCTTTTTTTTCAGAATCTCTGTCACCTGTTGTATCATTTAAATGTACGCTCATCATGGCTGAATATAATGCTCCCTTGTCCCAACCAGGTTCAAGAACAATAGCATTCCCAAGCAACCACCTAATATTTGTTAAATCAATTAAATATCTTGGATCTCCTTTGCTAGCTGATATAGATCCTGCCATTGCACCACTAAGCCAGTATAAATAAGGTATATCTCTTGTTGTAAAACTAATTGACTCTTTATCAATCATTTTAGATTTAAAATCAGGATGCCTTAATGATAAAGCGGTTAACATATATTCTCTTGATGTTAAAAAGAGATTAAGGGCTTCCAAGTAATATTCTCTTGCAGTATAGTAATCAGCATACATCAATCTATCTGCTTTATCCATTAAAATTGCATAAGAAAATTGAATTAATTTTTCGGAAGCTTCTAAGTAAACTTCAGAATTAAAAGAATCTTTCCTAATCTTCTTCTCTTGTGTTTTTGCCGTGAGAGGAATAGTATATTCAATAATATCTGCTCCAAACATTGTATCTCTATTTACAGAACATGCATTGAGAAACAAAATTGAAAAAATCCAAATATATAATTGTCTTCTTTGAAAAATAATCATACTAATAAATTGGAAATGATTGACATAGCTCTTTTACTTCTTTTCTAACAGAATTAATGATATTTTTATCTTCACTATTCATAATCACTTTATCAATCAAGTTAGCAATAATTTTTACTTCTTCTAAACCCATTCCTCTTGTTGTTAAAGCAGGAGATCCAATTCTTACTCCGCTAGTAATAAATGGACTTTTCGGATCGAAGGGCACCATATTTTTATTTAAAGTAATTCCAGCCAAATCCAACGCGTGTTCTGCTTGTTTACCGGTAATATTCTTATTCTGAAGATCTAAGAGTATAAGGTGTGTATCAGTACCACCAGAAATAAGATTATACCCTCTTGATTTAAATTCTTCAGCAAAACATTTTGCATTTTCTAAAACAGATTGGATATATGTTTTAAAACTAGGTTTCAAAGCTTCTTTAAATGCAACAGCTTTTCCTGCAATAACGTGCATCAATGGTCCTCCTTGTATGCCTGGCATTACTGCAGCATCTAACAATTCGGACATCATTTTAGTTCTTCCTGTTTTTGGAGCAACTATCCCATATGGATTTTCAAAATCTTTTCCCATTAATATAATCCCACCTCTGGGCCCTCTTAATGTTTTATGTGTACTAGTTGAAACTACGTGACAATGTGGAAACGGAGAAGGATGTAGTTCTGTCACAATCAATCCTGCATTGTGACAAATATCTCCATGCAAAAACGCTCCTACTTCATCAGCTATTTCTCTAAATCTTTCAAACTCAACTTGTCTTGGATAGGCGCTAGCACCACAGATAATTAATTTTGGTTTATGTTCTTTTGCTTTTTTTAATAAATCGTCAAAATCAATTAATCCATCATCTTCTTTTACATGAAATGTTACTGCATTATATAATTTTCCAGAAAAGCTAACCTTGCTCCCATGAGTTAGATGTCCACCATGGCTAAGATCAAGACCCATAATACAATCTCTAGGATTTAACATTGCTAAATAAACACCCATGTTAGAAGAAGAACCAGAATGAGGCTGCACATTTGCATAATCTGCTTTGAATAATTGCTTTGCACGATCAATAGCCAGATTTTCTGCGTCATCAACATGGATACATCCACCATAATATCTTTTGCCAGGATATCCTTCAGCGTATTTGTTTGTTAAGACCGAACCAACAGCTTCTAAAACAGCTTTGCTTGTAAAATTTTCGGAAGCAATTAGTTCTAAAAAATCATTTTGTCGCTGAACTTCGGAATTAATTATTCCAAAAATATCAGGATCTTGATTTTTCAGATTTGACACTTACTTACCAATTACTTTGTTTAGGCAAAGATTCGTTTACCCAATCATAACATCTACCAGAAGCTTTAATTTTACCAACAACTTTAACTTCATCATCAGTCATAAACCAATCTTCACTATCAAAAAGTACATCGTTAGTTTCGAGCCAGTTTTTTTGTTTAAAATATTTTGAATTTCCTTTTTTCTCTGCCTTTAGAAAATAGTTATATGCCAGGGAAGCAATGATCTTATCGGAGCGTAAAAAATTATCGATTCTACAAGATTGCATTGCTTTATAATACAAATTTCCCATGTGTGATAAAGTTTCTGCATTATTTTTTGAAATTTTTAGAGCCTCGTTTGCCCAGTTATATGCCGCATCAAACTCTTCCATTTGTATATTATTTTCTGATATTAATATCGCAATTCGATAACTATTACGATCTAATTTAAATAACTCTTCAAAAATATCAACGGCATCTTCAAAATCAGAATTTTCACTATAAGCTTTCCCAAGCATCATATAAACCATATTGTTGTTTCTATTATAATCTAGCGTATTCTCTAAAACATCAATCGCTTCATCCAAATCGCCATTATTAATCAATTTATCTGCATACTCAGTTGCATAAGAAACATTATCCATGTTATTCTCATATCTGTCTTTAAAAATTTCCAAAGGATCTTCTCCAGATTGTTCATATGCTCTAGCTAATTCAGATTGAACAGTAGAATTGTTTGGATCGAAAACCAAGATTTTCTTTAAGACTGATACTTGCTCATCAGTTCTTCCTTGTTTCCCATATACTGATGCTAAATCTCGCAACGAAGCTATATCTTCAATCCCCATATCCATCAAACGTTCGTATTCAATAATCATTTCATCAATTTTATCTTGTTTTTTATATGCATATGCAAGTCTTTTTATTAAGTCAGTATTTTCTGGGAGCTCTTCCAACCCTTGGACAAGTACTGCTTCTGCTTTGTCATACTGACCTAAATATTCTAATGCAACAGCCCAATATAAATATACGTCATTAGGATTAACCCAATCTGAATTCCATTCATCGCATCGTAAATTAATCAATTCAGAATATGCATTCGCACTGAATTCCCAACTACTAGTACTATAATATTGTTGTGCACTACTTGCAAGTTGTGGACATCTATCTTCTCTCTCATCTTCAATAGAATATGGCCAATAATCTTCATTATAGATTAGTCGAGTAGCTTGTCTACACTCTACTTCTTTTATTTCAATTCCATTTGAAATTCTTAATGTTTCGCCCCTTCGACATTGTGCATCAAGCACAGTACAAAAAAAGAGTGTAATAATTAACATATTAGATAAATATTTATTATTCATGAAAACTAGTCTCCTAATTTATTAAATTTCTCTCCTTTTAATAAACCACAAATCTCCAATGCTTAGACCTACACTAAAAACTTGCATATTCTCAACACCAGCTTGGTAAATACCACTTCTTTGTACAAAGTTATATCCAATATCAAATTGATTATTAGTTAATCCAAATTTAACACCAAAACCTAGAGCTAAACCAACTTCATTAACAGAATCTAAACTCTCTGCAGTCATTGGATTAACTATATTATAGTTACCAAAAAATATACCGCCTCTAAGATGCATTCGATCGAATGCATTACCTGTCAAAGGTTTGGGAAATTTATTTAAAGAAACATTGACTCTATTTTTTTCTTTAATATATCCAGGATAAATCGAACTTAATAAATTGTTATTTCCTTTATTTTGCCACATATCAAATTCGAGCTGTAAATGATAGAGTTCATAAATCTCATAATCTAATCCAATTTTAATATTGTTAATTTTGATTTCGTCTCCAAAAGTAACCTTTGTTGGCAATAACGCTTCGGTAGCACTAGGATAGTCACTGCCATCATGATAATTGTTAGAATTAATATCAATAAATGCTTGGTATGATTCATTTTCTACATTCACAGGATTAAGAGAAAGATTATAATTTAAAGCAAGAACCAATGGCTTATCTTTAAAGGAAAATCTTTTAGTAGTATAATATAGTTCAAGCAATGAACCTGAAAAATAATCTCTAGATTGTAGAAGATGACTTGTGTTATCAACAATCAGGTTTCGTACACTTCGAGATGATCCAAAAATTATATCTATAGCAACCCCAATATCATCTTGATCAGTTAAATTATAACCCACAGCAAATTGCATCATTGATGAACCTCCACTAGTTTCATCTGATCGAGAATAACTTAATGTATCGCTTTCATTAAATATAAATTCCTGGTAAGTGCTATCAACAACAGTTAATTGCCTTGACAAAAATGGAGAAAAACTTATTCCAATAGATAATTTTTGTTTTGCAGGTATAATAAGTTTTACACCAGATAAATTTGAATTATTAACGGATTGATTACCAAATGAATTATGCTGACCTTCAAAAGAAAGTGATAAAAATGTAAACGGCATGTTATGCCAAGTTGAAGGATTGGATAAAGATACATTATTCTGAAAACTTGGGACTAAACCAATTGATCCTGCCCCTAGAGATGCTGATTCATTATTTTGTGAAAACATGCCATAACCGTATCCATTCATTGTAGACTGTCCCAACAAACCGCTTATCAATATGATATATATAAATCTATGGCTTAACATATAACACCTCAACATTTTGAGCATTCAATCTTACTTTATCGAATGGACTGTTTGATGGAGCACTCCAAATTTGTAAACCATGATTTTCAATTAAATTATTTTTATATAACTGAATAAAATTCTGAATAGGAAGTTCAACTTTACCATCTTCGATTTTTCTTGAGACTAAGAAATTTATATCAACAGAATAATCTTCGTTTTCATACATACCTGAAAGAGTATCAAACGTTGTAAAACTCCAATTTGATACGGTATCTGATAACGCTGCAATAACAACAAAAAAATCGTCTCCTTCATCAAGATTGGACGATTCAACATTTAGCACCAATTTTGCATCTTTTATAATCGAATTTCTTGTAAGACTATCAATAATATTTAAGTCATATTGAAGTATTGATCGATTTCCTGAACCAGAATTCAGTGAAACATAATCATGATCTTCAAGCGTAATTTCAGGCGGTCGGACAACACTAATATCTCGCGATCCGTAAAATGTAACAAAAGTATCAATCAATGTAGTATCGTTCACTGTTGCTTTATACCACACTCTTAATTTTGGACTATATGACCCTCCTGCCTCTTCACTTTTAATAGTAAATAATTGGTCTAAATCATCGCTTGCTTTTAACATCATCGTTCTTGAAGGATATTGTTCTGTATCAAGAAATTCTTTGATTAAATCAATGTTATCATCCTTAAATAAAAAACTAATAGTGTCATGTGTGGCAGCACTATCAGGCATAATTGACTCTAAAGAAACTTCATGGATTAATTTAGCAACACTCTCAAAATCTATATAATCTGCCAAACTATAGAAATTAGTTGAATCTTCAGAAAAAATACTATCTTGATCAGCTAATACCGAGTATAAAAATAAAGTTGATGAAGAAGATAATGAATCGGTAGTTTGAACAAAAACCATTGCACTATCTACTTGAATTGAATCTGCCAACAAATCACTGAGTTGGGTTGGTGGAAGATAACCAGCAAACAAAGTAAACTCTATTAAAGAGAATAGGTTTTCTGAACCTTTTAAATTTCCAAAAAATAAATTTTGACTTACCCCAAGCCCACTAGGATAAGCCTGAAAAACTTTACTTTTGTCTAGAGGAAGTGTTAGAGTATTAATTGTATATTCTGGATTATCTATATCATCATACAGAATAGTCTCTTCCGAACAAGAAACAGCAATAAAAAATAAACTAATTATTATAAGAAAAATTTTGTTAGAAAAATAAAATCTCATACTATATAACCTTAATTGCACTATCAATAGCATCAAATAGGGGTGAATAATCTATTCCCTCACCACCTTTTAAGTTGACTATAGAACATTTCTTCGAATCTTTAAATATTTTTAATTCCATCAGCTTAGATGATATCTTATTCTTCTCACCATTAACAATAATGGTCTTGTCTGCAAACATACATCCTACTTGATTTAAGTTTAACGACTTAATTGAAGAAATAGTTTCATCTTGTAATCCTATATTTTTAGAATCAAAAACAACTTCTCTATTAAGGGAATTAGTTAAATAGATAGATTTAATCTTCGCAAATTCTTTGTTATCCTTTGATAATATATTTAGAAATAATGGTATCAGTGCTGCTGTCCAACCATTGCAAATAATAACATTTGGATACCAAAACAAATTTGGCAACATTTTGATTGCTGCAAGACAATAAAAAGCAAATCGTTTGCTATTGTTAGTCAAAAATCGACCATTTTTTGATTTATATAAAAGATTATTTAATTCTCCAAAAAATTCTTTTTCCTCTAAGAAATATACCTGTAGTCTAGATTTTGGTAGAAATGCACTTTTAGCAGCACACATGAGTTCAAAATTATCAAAATTAAGGGAAATTTCTTTTAAGCGAATTACTTCCCTTAGAATATATTTCCTCTCACTAATAAAGCCGTATTTCGGCATCAAACATCTTACATCGTTTCCTTTTGACTGGAGATTTAGAGGAACACTAGAAGAATAATCAGACAAAGAAGACGTCGAAGCAAAAGGCTTCATTTCACTAGTAATATAAAAGATTTTTTTTGCCATCATCAAGAAGCAAGAAAATAAGTAAATAGGATGAAAACTTCAACTGACAATTATTATTAATTGTCGGATAAATTAATTACCAAACTCAACATTATAAAACACGATAACAAAAAAGATCCTCCTGCTGAAATAAAAGGCAATGGTAATCCTTTAACTGGTAATAACCCTATAGTCATTGCAGAATTGATAAATATATGAGATAAAAGAATTGAAGTTATACCCACTATGACAAGGCTGGAAAAATAATCAGACAATTTAAATGCAATATCAAGCAAGGTTTTAATAAATAAGAAAAAGATAATCATAACAACAGAAATTCCCATAAATCCAAACTCTTCAGCTATTACTGATAAAATAAAATCTGATTCTTGGACAGGCAAAAATTTAAGTTGGGTTTGAGATCCTTGACCAAATCCTTTTCCAAAAAAACCGCCAGAACCAATTGCGGTTACACTTTGTATGATATGATAAGCAGACCCCATTGGATCAAGATCTGGATTTAAAAATGTTAGAATCCTTTGTTTTTGATACTCTGCTAAATTATTCCAAAAAAATGGAGACAATAAACCTGTAAAAATATTGGCAAAATATAGCACTGAACCTGATATAAGATTTGGACGAAACATTAGAAAACATAGAAACATTATAATAGCCCATATACTAAAGAAGATAGTATTTGATGCTGCAAGTATAGTAATTATTGGGGTAATCATTAAAAATATAACAAAACCATTGACTCCAGCCCAAAGCAACATTGGAATTAAAGGAGCACATATAATAACTGCTGTCCCTAAATCTGGCTGATTTAACACTATCCCAGCACAAAAAAGAGTTAAAATAACAGGAATAATAATAATTGATTTAGATTTTACTTTGAGTTGGTGATTAGACAGATATTGCGCGATAACAATAATTAATGCAAACTTTAAATATTCTGATGGTTGAATGGTCATAAAACCTAGATCAATCCATCGATATGTATACTCAACTTGTGGTAGGAGAAACGGAATAAAACATAATATTACTATTCCTATAAAAATAGTTATTGAATTATCGTGAATAGTCTTTAAGGAAATAGTTCTCACTAGTATATAAACAAAAATTGAGAGCAAAATAAATATACACTGCCTAAAAAATGAGCTACCTATTGATAAGGGATTATCAGATATACTATAAAGAGCAACAAGCCCAATTATAAGCAATCCACCTGTTAATACAGTTAGTCGAATTCTTAAATCTTTTGGATTAAGAGCTATAGAATTATTGGAAGACATGATTATCTATTCGCCAAATATTCTTGTGAATTATTAATAAAATATGAAACTATATCACCAGCCAAGGGAGCTGCTACCGAACCTCCGCTACCTCCATTCTCAACAATAATTACAATTGAATATCTACTATCGTTTAACTCAAAAAATCCTATAAACGAAGCATGTGCATCTCCATGAGGATTTTCTGCAGTACCAGTTTTTCCAAAAAATTGCAAATCTTTACTAGGAGACATTGCTCTCCAACCAGTTCCTTCTGTTGCATTAATCACATCAAATAATGAGCTCCATACATAATCCCACGTTTCATCTGAATACTCAATTGGAGTATAGTAGCTAATATCTTTATTAAGATTTATCTTTAATTTTGCAGTTTCCCCTTTTGATGCAATATGGTTAATAAAACGCAATGTTTGGATTGGTGTAACTAATATATCACCTTGGCCTAATGTAAGATTTAATAATACTCCTCTCTCAGACCAGCCCCATCTACCATATCGTTTGGTAAAAAATTCTCGATCTGGTATCAATCCAATTTTTTCATTTGGTAAATCAATTTCTGTTAAACTACTAAACCCAAAATTTCTAGCAGTTTTAACCCAACTTTCTAAAGACAATAATTGTACTTTTTCATAGAAATAAATATTACATGATTGGACAATAGCTTCATTTAAATCTACATAACCATGTCCATTTTCATTCCAACAATGAAACTCATTTCCCCCATATTCTATTACACCTGAACATAGTACGGAATCTGAGAGAGCAACAATATCGTCTTCTAAAAGATTAATTGTTGTAATTAATTTTAACATTGAACCGGCAGGATATAGTCCTGCAATAGATCTATTTAATAAAGGTTTGTCGGAATTTGAGAGTAGTTTATCCCAATCTTCTTCAGATGTTGTCCCTCTGTATACACCTAAATCATAAGAGGGACTACTAACCATACTGAGAATGTCACCGCTATTAATATCGGAAATAATAACTGACCCTTTTTTATCCACCAATAAATCCTTAACAAATCTTTGTAGATTTGAATCAATTGATAAGGAAAGATTGTCTCCAGGAAAAGCATGAATTCTGTTTTCTTCTAATTCAAATATCTCTCGACCATATGTATCAACCTCCACATAATTAACTCCCTTAGAGAACCTTAATTGTTTTTCATACTGTTTTTCTACTCCTTGCCATCCAATTAATTCTCCTGCTCTATACAAAAGACCTTTATCAAGGTATGGAATAGTATCTCGATCTACTTCTTTTAAATAACCTAAAAAATGTGCTTCATTAAATGGCGAAGGATAAATTCTTTCATCAAATCGTTCATATTCAAATCCAGGAAAATCCAGTCTTCTTTCTTCTATCTGAGAAATCTGTTCAAATGAAAGATTTTTCGCAACAATAGCAGGAAGAAATTTTCCTCTATAATACTTTTTATATCTCTTATTTAATTCATCTAAATTAGTATCTAAGATTAGAGCTAATTCTTTAAATATAGCTTCTTTATCATCTAGTTTGTATGGTATTACTGTTAAAATATACGTTGGATAATTATCTACAAGAATTTCACCGGAACGATCTAAAATTAAACCTCTTGGAGCATAAGTAGTAACTGCTTTTACACGATTAATTTGCGATTTAGAAAAATGCCTTTCATATTCAATTACTTGTAGATAGTAGTATCTCCCTATTAAAGTAAGTAATGATAAACATAAGATAAAAAATAAAGTTCTATAATGAAATATATCCGCTTTATTATCAATCTTAAGCACTTAATATGATCCTTTTTAATGAAAAGAGTTTTACTAGAATAAAAGAAACAAAAATAGAATACAATGAAATTGAAATTACATTCTTGAGAAAAAGAAAAAAGTTGCTAAAGAAAAGGAAGTCATATCTAAACAAACAGTAAACCACTATACCAATCAATAAAGTAGTTATCCAGTATAAATCAAAAGTTCGGAATACAAAATTAAAACGAATTCGAGATGCTATAAACGCACAGATTGAAAAGATTAGACTTGATAAACCTAAATACGTACCGGTAAATAAAATTAAATCACAAATCAGTCCAACCAGAAAACCTGTTATGACAGCTTTTGGAGTATTAGGCTGAGACATTTGAGATAAGATAACAAATAACAGAATAATATTAGGCTGAAATCCATTAATAGTTAAAAGTTCAGAAAATACCAATTGTAAAGTAACTGCTAAACAAAAGTATTGGATAAATAATCTCATAACAATCTATTCCCTATTCTCATCAATAATAATAAATAACTGATTTATTGTAGACAAATCAGTATAAAGTTCTAAACGAACAATTTTGTTAAAGCTATCTAATTTATTATAGATACTTACAACTTCACCCACTGGAAGATTTGGAGGAAAATAAGAACTAATATCTGATGTCAACACTATATCACCGATATTAACTTCTGCAGTTTTTTTAACCTCGAATATTTCACAAATCTGATTATTTTTCCAGCGCATTATTCCTTCGCTTTCAGATGGCATTATCTTAACACTAAGCCTGAAATTACCATCACTTATAAGCTGGACAGAAGAATGATCATCAGATACAGCAATAATTTTTCCAATAACCCCTTTTGAAGATAATACAGGATCATTTTTTTTAACCCCACTATTCGACCCTTGATTAATTAGAAAGGCATTAAGATTAGAACTAGTTCCCTTCGATATAACATCTGAACCGATAAAATTATGGTCTCTTTTAGCTTTGAAGTCAAGAAACTCACGTAAACGTTTATTTTCTAGTTCATTTGAAAATAAAATTTGATTTTCTAAATTTAGTTTCAAATTTTCTGATGCAAGAACTTCTATCCTTTTCATCAAAAAAAATTGATTATCAATCCAATTGAATGGTTGATATAAAAAAGAAAATTTGTCTGCAGTATATACTCTAAAAGACTGGACTTTTTCATTTTCACTTGAAAAAATCAGAAGAATCGATAAAAAAATACAGATTAATAAAGTGGATACAGGTAAACTTTTCTCATTGAATAATCCAGCATTAATCATTCTTACCAAAGAACATGTTTATATTTCTCAAGATTCTCAATAATTAAACCACATCCCTTTACAACACTTAGGTGTGGTTCATCAGCAACATTGACAGGTACTCCTGTTTTTTCTCTTAAAACTTGATCAAGGCCTTTTAATAAAGAACCTCCACCAGCTAAAATAATGCCCCTCTCTACAATATCTGCAGATAATTGAGGAGGAGTATCTTCTAATGCTTGTTTTATAACTTCCACAATTCTGCTTAAAGGATCTTTTAAAGCTTGTCTAATTTCATCAGATCGAACCTCTAGAGTTTTAGGTATACCGGATACCAAATCTCTCCCTTTTATTAAAATATTCTTAGAACGAATTCTCATAGCAGAACCAACAGAAATTTTTATTTCTTCTGCTGTCTGCTCTCCAATTTCAAGTTTATGTTCATTCCTAAACCAGTGTATAATAGCCTCATCCATTTCATCGCCAGCAACTCTAATTGCTTTTTTTGTAACAACTCCATTTAGAGATATAACCGCTACCTCAGTAGTACCGCCACCAATATCAACAATAATGTTACCTACAGGCTGACTGATATCAAGTCCAATCCCTATTGCAGCAGCAATAGGTTCATCAACCAAAAAAACTTCTCTTGCAGCTTGTTTTTCTCCTGAATCTTTCACAGCTCTTCGTTCTACTTCAGTAACACCAGAAGGTACACAAATTACCATTTTTGGTCTTGTAAGTCGGTTTAAATTTACTTTTCTGATAAACCCTTGTAACATGGCGTCCACCGCATTATAATCTGCAATTACTCCATCTCTTAATGGTCGAATTGTCTCAATACCTTGGTGTGTCTTCCCCAACATCTTTTTAGCTTCATTTCCAATAGCTATAATTTCGCCATTTTTTGTTGATTTTGCGATAATTGATGGCTCATTAATAATGACACCTTTACCTGCAAGCCATATCAAAGTATTTGCCGTGCCTAAATCAATAGCAATATCACCACTAACCCAATCAAAACTATCCATTATATTGTCTAAAAACTTAAATTTCATAGATGCAATTTATAAAATATTATTCCTATTCATTATCTTTTTATTTCCTTAATCCCTTTTTGCTCAAATCGTCAGCTTCTGTGTTCTTTTCTCTAATTATATGAGATATGTTCCAAGATTGTAGTTTAGAACACAACTTTACCACTTCGCCATGAAGCTTAATCATTTTAGGGTCTTTTAGCTTATATTTACCATTAACCTGATTAACAACTAATTTGCTATCAGCGCATATATTAACATCATAAATTTTATGTTCAATGCATTCTTGAATCCCTTTAATTAAAGCTAAATACTCTGCTTCATTACTTGTGCGGCCACTACCAATATTTTCGGCAAAAGAAAAAATTACTTTGTCTCCCTTTTTTAAAAGTCCTCCAATTGCGGCATTAATTGGTTTATAATTGTCATCAAATTCAGCTGCCCCATCAGTATATAACTGATGAGATTCAGAACTTACTTTACTATCACTATACCCTATTAATTCTTCTAATTTTTGCATAGCATCTTCTAATTTCTGCATAGAATCTTTATGCTTTTCATGAAGCCCTTCTTGTGCTTTTTTTAATTCCTCGTATTTTCTCTTGTAGTCTTCTTTACTCATAAAATTAGTATACAAATGGATATCTTAATCTATAATCACCAAAACCATAGTCATCAACAAAGGCAAATTCTTGTCCAATAGAAAAATAATACCAAGTCTCATAACTATAATTGCTTTGCATTGAAGTATATCTCTGAATGTCATCAGGTTTACCAAATAAAATAAAAATCATACCCATATCAGATCGCCAGCCTCCTGAAGTTCCTCTAGAAAAATTTTCCTCTGTAAATAAAACTCTTCCATAATATTCATCCATTAATTCGTTAACTTTTGTATCAGGTTTTGGATCTCTTCGTGCCCATGCTTTTTTGAAAAATTTTTCTTTGTCTCTCTGCTTTAGTTTTTTTAGTTCTTTTCTTTCATCAGATGTTAAAATATAATTCATTTGAGATAATGCTAAATCAATATTAGTAATGCTATCAGGCATGAAAGAATTTCTAAATCTAAACCCTAAAGATCTGGATTTTGTAGAATTTTTTTGATTTACAGAAACTTGTACCTTTAAATCTTTTCTATTTATATCCTTTGTAGGGACTGTAATTAAATGAGAAATAACTCTACTCTCACTCGATGAATTAATCGTCTTGCTCCACTGTACTTCTTTTCCGCTCAAAATGTTGATGATCATTTCATATACTCCTGCATTAATAACAGCATATTGGTAAAATTGTATTTCATTGTTCTTAACAACTATTTGGTTAGCATCAATCGGAAATTTATTAGATTCAAATCCCCATTCCCCTTTTGCTTCTTTTATAAATATTGGATCATAAACTTGAGAATCATTTGAGAATTGTTTTAGTTCAACCTTGTTATTCTGTTTGCTACTTAGTTTTGTATCAAGATCCTTTACATTTATAGAGACATTATAATCACCTAAAGGCACAATGAAAGAAGTGTTTAGAACCGTACTTTTAACCTTAGAAGTAGTTTCAGAAAATCTATTAGATATAATTTTATCTGAGAAAGAACCGGTTGCAACTTGTACATCTTTATCAGCGGTTGTAACAAATATGTTTACATCATATTCTGCAATAAATTTATTTTTTTCTTTGATAAATTGAAGGGATCGATTTGGAATGACAACAAAAGACATTATCTCAACTGAACCTGATTCTAAAGGACGCGTAAAAGAAGTCATGCGAAATTGATCAATATTACGATTTAAATTTCTTTGATTTCTGTTCTGAGGGAAAATTAAACCGACTAATACTATGCAAATAAGAAATTTCTTCACTATAATTCCATATCAAACTTAACTAATCCATCTCTAGTAAGTAATACTAAAAAATCTGAAAAGTAATTTATTTCAATAATATCACGTAAAAATAGAAAATCATAATGTTCCAATAGTTTTTTAGATCTTAAATCAATAGCAAATAATCCTCTTTCTGTTGCTATAAATATTAATTCTTCCAAGACCAAAATATCATTTACGGCACCATTAAAATATAAACTTGAGTTTACCATTAAATTTGATGGCTTTACACTGTCATTGTATATACCATTCTCATTAGAAAAATATACTTTCTTATCTTTATAGAACGCTGCTTTTATACCTTTAGATTTAGCATTATATCTCATAACCAAAATTTCATTCCAATCTTGATTGGGCACATTAGGAATTTCATCTTCTAGCTTTGTTCTTGATTCTATATCAATCGCAAAGATATCACCAAAACCGTATCTTACATTGGAAGCCCAAACTTTATCATCTTTTAGTGCTAAATCAGTAATCATTGATTCAGAGCGGAATCTAGTAAATGAATCTTTTTTTGTATTATAAATAAGTACATAACCATTGAGTCCAAACCAGAATTCATTACCAACCTTTAACAGTGAAGATATAGCACGTCCATCAAATTGAAAATACTCTTCAGGTCTAAGCACTTCAGATGCATTGTGAACTATATCAAATTTTGTAATTCCTCCTTTACCCACAATCCATAGAAAATCATCATCAACAAAAACATCTCTTATCGAATTCGTCCCTAGGCCATGGAAAATTGGTTTAATTGACTTACTAAATTTATCTATCTGTAACAATGCTCCGTTGTCCAAACCAATCCAACTGAATTTGTGTTCTGATTTATAATAAGATTTATATTTTAAGAAATCTCCCCTACTATCTGACGCTCCATTGATAGTTAATAACCATGCATCCTCAACAAAATAATCATTAAAATTAAAGTTTGTTAGGTTCATATAATTATAAGAAATATCTCCCCAATTAACATTGAATTCATCTGGAGATGAATATGTTCCCAAATTAACACCGTTGATATGATCTAATTTTGTAAAATTAGGACCTGATCTAAGCCACAGATAATTATTGCTAGATCCAATATCTAAAATTCGCGTTTTGGTTAACGCAGATTTCTGCCATCCGCCTGTTTTTGAAAAACTATACTCTATAAATTTATCCCCAACAACCCACAATATTCCAGTATTCTCATCGAAATAAACATGTCTAATTGATTTTGAATGCAATCCTTGAGCCTGAGTGATTGGAATATCAAATTGTTCGGAAAATTTATTAAAACGCAGAATCCCTGCATTCTCAGTTCCAAAATAGAAATAAGTATTGTCTTCAGAGATCGAATTAACCCTACCTGACTGACTATATATCTCCCAATCAAACGGATCAAAATGATTGTCTGGTTGAGCAATTAAATAGTTAACGGAAAAAATTATAAATAGAGATAATTGAATTAATTTATTTTTTTTCTCTTCTGCCATAATTTGATCTTTTATAACCTTTTCTAATTTTTGATATATGCCCATTGTCTAAGTATATAATTACGTTTGCAAATTGTTTCAAAAAATAATCACTATGAGATGAAAGAAGGATTGTTGTTCCTAAGATATCATTCATTTTGAGTAATTTTCTTCGAAACATCATTTCACTTTTGTTGTCTATATATACACCATAATCATCAATCAACAAAACTCTTGGATCCTTCTCTAAACCAATAACAATTTTTAACCAATGTTTTTGTCCGTCGGATAATTTGTTAATAGCGGTATTCCAAATCATTTCTGAACTAAATGATGCAAAATGACGTTTCTGAATCTCTTTATATTTTGATGGGAATGTTTTCTTCATAAGGTTTCCCGTTGAAAAATTAGAATCCAACATATTCGCATTTATATAATAAATTTCTTTTTCGCGTTTTACGTTTCCAAAAAGACTTTTTTTAAAGGGCGATCCTTGATATAATAAATCTCCTTTAGATTGAACTTCATGACCGGCAAGAATCCTCATTAAAGAAGTTTTACCAGACCCCAAGTTTCCACATATGCCATAAATTAATCCGTTGTGAAATTTTAGAGTATTGATATCTAAAACTTTTCTTTCACCATAATTCAGCAGCAGAGTGCTGATATTATAAATCTGCTTAAGCTCCATATTGCCTCCTTTTAGAGACAGAAAAACTATTCTTTTATAAACTTTCTAAATATTTCTCTGCATCCATAGCGGCCATACATCCTGTTCCAGCCGCTGTAACTGCTTGTCTATAATAACTATCTTGCACATCTCCACATGCAAAAATTCCAGGAATATTCGTCGTCGTTGATTTACCTTTAGTCTGAATATATCCTTGTTCATCTAAATCGAGTACATTTTGGAAGTGTTTGGTGTTAGGATTATGCCCAATAGCATAAAAAACACCATCACAATTAAATTTGCTTTCTTCTTCGCTCAATGTATTGGTTAACAAGACACCACTAACTCCATCTTTTTGTGATCCAAAAATATCACTTACAACAACATTTTTGATAATATCAATCTTTGGATTATTTAGAGATCTATCGATCATTATTTTTGATGCTCGAAACTCTTCTCTACGATGAAGAATAGTAACTTTATTTGCAAATTTTGTTAGAAAATTTGCTTCTTCCATTGCTGAGTCTCCTCCACCTACAACTACTATCTCTTTGTCTTTAAAAAAATATCCATCGCAGGTAGCACAGGTACTTACTCCATACCCCATCAGTTCATTCTCTGCATCAAGGCCTAATAATCTTGCAGATGCACCAGTAGAAACAATAACTGATTTGGTAAGATATTCTTCATCTCCAACATAAACCCTTAATGGAGAACTTGAAAAATCCACTTTTGATACATGCTTATAAAAACATTGAGCTCCAAATTTCTGAGCTTGTTTACGAAATAAATCCATCATATCTGGCCCTAAAACTCCGTCTGGAAATCCAGGATAATTCTCCACATCTGTGGTGATAGTTAGTTGGCCACCAGGTTGGTTTCCTTCAAAAACAATTGGATCTAAATTAGCACGTGCTGCATAAATCGCAGCAGTAAGTCCAGCTGGACCAGAACCAATAATGATGGTTTTATGAATAGTTTTATCTGTCACTAAATTAATTTGTTTAATATTAACTTTTTATAATTTTGGTAATATTATCTACTAATGTCTGCTTAGATTGAAGACCAACTTCTTGTTGTGTTATTTTTCCATTACTAAAAAACAATAAAGTTGGTATACTACGAATACCGTATTTTACGGGTAATCCTTTAACTTCATCGACATTTACCTTACCTATAAGGACTTTATTGCCGAATTCATTAGAAATTTCATCTAGAATTGGTGTTATAGCTTTACATGGACCGCACCATTCAGCCCAAAAATCTAGAATTACAACTTTTTTTGAATTAATTACGAGCTTTTTAAAATTGCTATCTGTGATTTTGACAGTATTATTAGACATGAATTCCCTAAATTATATTTAAATAACTACCGAATTTATGAGAATAATTGACTTTGGGTAACAAAAAAATAAGATAAAACTAATTTTATCAGCCTAATACTCTTAGAAAACGTCTTTTTCCAACCTTAATTACAAGTTCACCACTATCTTTTTCAAGAACATGCGCTGGGTTGCTACAAACTTCTCCATCTATTTTAACCGCATTTTGTGTAATTAAACGCTTGGCTTCTGCCTTGCTTGAAACAAGATTCTGCGATAGAAGAACATCAATGATATTAGAATCGGTATCAATAGTGATGGTTGGAATGTCATCTGGAACATCTTTTTTAATAAATATTTGGTCAAATGCATCTTCAGCTTTCTTTGCTTTATTATCGTCGTAATAACGAGAAACTAAATCTCTTGCTAAATCTCGCTTGATATCACGTGGATTTATTGAAGAATCGCTCAATTTTTTATCAATAGAAGCTAATTTATCTTTGTCGGCAAAAACAGCTAATTTGTAGTATTTCTTAATCATATCATCACTAATTGATAATAATTTTCCATACATATCCTCTGGAGAATCGTCGAAAGCAATATAATTATCATATGATTTCGACATCTTCTCTACCCCATCAGTTCCCTCTAATAGAGGAAGAGTAATAATAATTTGAGGATCTTGATCATACTCTCTTTGTAAATCTCTACCAACTAATAAATTAAACTTTTGATCGGTACCACCTAATTCCACATCTGCATTAATTTCGACCGAATCCATTGCTTGCGCCAAAGGGTATAAAAATTCATGCATTGAAATAGGAATTTTAGATTCAAAACGTTTTGTAAAATCATCACGCTCAATCATACGAGCAACAGTATACTTACTACTCATTTTTATTACATCTTCGAATGTCATTTTGTTAAGCCAAGTACTATTGAATAAGACTTTAAGGCTTTTTACATCAAGCACTACTTTAGATTGATTAATATAGGACTTTGCATTTATTTTTGCCTCATCTATGGTAAGCTGTGGACGTGTTTTATTGCGTTCAGAAGGATCTCCAATCATGGCTGTAAAATCACCAATAACTAGTATTGCTTGGTGCCCTAAATCTTGAAAGTCTCGTAGCTTTTGCAGTACAACAGCATGACCAATATGTAAATCTGGCCTACTAGGATCACAACCTAGCTTAATAATAAGTGGCTTGTTCTCGTCGATAGATTGCTCTAATTTCTTACGAAAATCTTTAAGTGGAATAACTTCTTCTGTTCCCCTCGAAATGATTTCTAATTGGTCATCAACAGGTAAAAAACCCACTATTTTTTCCTCATTTCTCGTCGAGCTTCTCTTTCTAAGTCTTTGATTTTCAAGGCTTCTTTTTTCTGATATGTTTTTTTTCCTTTAGCAGTAGCGAACTCAACCTTTGCTACGCTGCCTTTAAAATACACTTTTAAAGGGACAATAGTTAATCCTTTTCGTGCAACAATATCTCTTAAGCGAAGGAGTTCTTTTTTATGTAGCAATAGTTCGCGGTTTCTCGTCGGGTGATGTCCTTCAAATCCGGTGTGTGAATAATGGCTTATATGGGCTCCAATTAGCAAGATTTTGTTATCTTTTATAGCAATAAAACTATCCTTTAAATTTAGCTTTTTTTCGCGCAAACTTTTAACCTCGCTGCCTAAAAGAACCATGCCTGCTTCATAGCGATCAATGATAGTATAGCGATAAAATGCTTTTTTATTGTTACTAATTATTTCTATATTCTTATCCATAAAAAAAGTTAAGCGATTTTATAATTATTTTCTTAAATTTAAATATTGTTGAATATAAGAAGTTTTCAACATCATGTGGAAAATAATTGTGTGTTAATATATTTTGTATCATATTTTAATAAAAAGTTTAAAAAGAAGTTATCAATATGAGTAGTATTTACAAACGAAAAAGAAATGGAAAAAATGATGGATATGTTATGTATTCAATTTATGCGTACGATCCATTAAAAAATAAAAAAAGATATTTTAATATAACTTTGGGAAAACTCGGCCCTACCCTAACTTGGAATGATTGCTTAAAACAGCAAAAAGAATTAAATCGAATATTTGACATCAAAAAAGGCGGCAAAGAAGAACTCACTCTCAATAATGCAATAAAAACCTACCTACAGCATAAAAAAATTCATTTTAGGATAAAACCACCGAAGTCATCCACGATTACGCTAATTTCTTATCATTTAAAAACTTTTGAAAATACCATAACTGCCCGATATGGACGAGGCATTATGATTAAACACCTCTCTCCTTCAATTTTAGAGTGGTATTGGGACATAAGAAAAGAAAAATTAAAGCCTAGTTCTATAATAGTTCATAAAAGAATCGTAGAGAGTTTCTTAGGCTGGACTAAAAGCTAACTATTGAGCGAGTGACGAGATTCGAACTCGCGACCCCAACCTTGGCAAGGTTATGCTCTACCACTGAGCTACACTCGCATGTGTCGTTCATAATAAAAAAGAATTATCGTTTTTCAAAAGGAAAATCAGCATTAGCTGCTACTTTTTTGACAAAATCAGCAACTTTTTTATCCTCTTGCATTGACTTTTTAAGATCAATAATTGTAAATAGATTGAAATTATTATTTTTGAATTCTTCCTGTAAAAATTCCTCAAGTTCTTTAGATTCTTTCTTATAATTATCTATTAATTGTAACATACCTGGTTCACCAGCATAAATCTCATTAAGTGTTTTTGAAGAATCCTTGCTTTTATATCTCTTCAGGCTATTACTTATATAATTCATTCTAGAAAACGATGGTGAGGCATCCGTTATGGACGTTTTAGGATCTTTCAAATATAGATTAACAATACTTAGGCGTTTTCCTTGGATTCCACCTGCATAAATGAATGGACCATCTTGTCTTTGTTGGGCCTTTGGTTCAGTAAAATATTTTACGCCACTTAAAAATATATAGTCTGCCCTGGGAAAAGCACTTGCTAAATCGATAGTATTATCATCACTGATATCAATGAGAATCACCACGATATCAACAGAATCAATAATTTTATCAATATTCTTATTTCCCTCAGACACAAAATCTTTATTTATCACTGAATTATGTTTTGTCGCTTCACTCAACCCAATAATACCAATATCCAACCCTTTAGAAGAAACAATATGATAAGGTAAGAACAATAATTCTTCATTTTTGTCATATAAATTTGCAGATACAAACTTGATTGTTGTTCGAGAAGTAACATCTGTCAGAAAATCTAAGCCTCCCTTAAAATCATTAGAGCCAACATTGATTACATCATGATCTAATAATTCCATGGCTCTAACCAAATTTTCTGCTTTATATTTCTTGTCTTTAAGAGGAAGTTTGTCTGGATTAACCTCGTTACTGTCAAACAGCATATTTCCAGCATCAAGCAAGATTGGATCTTGTTTACTCATGTTTATCATTTGTGTATTTATAAAATGAGCCTTTCTAGCTAATCCTCCAAGAGGATTATTTGGACAACCACAATCATAGTATTCAGCAAAAACATTCGAAGTAGAAACCATCGTAATATGAGTCTGAACAATATTGGTTTGAGCAATAAGAATACTACATAGAAATAATAAGATATATTTTTTCATTGTTTACTTAACTTCAAGTTTTATAACAGGATGTTTTCTTGGAGCAAATATAGCATTTAAAACCTCAAATTCTAAATTGAATTTTTCTAATTTTGCTCTTGTAATGACCTGCAATTCTACCGTTTCATGAGGAGGAATCTCAATCACATCAATATCCATAAAAAAATTATAACTACTAGTATTCTTTAAAATGAATCTAGCATCAGAATTATTTTTAATTTCTACATAAGCTAAGTTTCTTTTATAGCTTGAATCATCATATTTATATTTAAAAGATTCTATCTCTAAGCTGGCATGAATTAAAGGGATCAACCATTCTTTCCTTCCAATTAAACTGTTTTTATGCCAAACAACTGTCTGTCTATCAAATAAAGCTTTTTGGATTGATTTCTGATTTCTTTTTTTAGCAAAAACTAATGTAACTGGTCTATGGCCTCCGCTAGAAACTTCATACTCCCAATCAATAAATCCATGGATATCTGAGTTTCCCATGATTGTTAAATTATTATCTAGAGCAATCTGAAGAGCGCCATCAGAAAATTTTCCTCTATTAACCACTTCTATACCGTGGAGTAGGCCTTTATTAATCAATTCTTTGTGAATATCCTTTAGCTCTAATAAGCCATACGGCTCTTGTCTTCTGTATGGATGATTCCAGAAAGTAAAAGCATTTTGCTTTTTTGCTTCTTCAAAAAGTTCAATTGGATCTTCAATGATTAATGCATTAGCATCTTTAACAAAGATTGCATTACAATGACCAAGTGGCATGCTTCTTGATAGTTCAATACCATGCACTAATATAAGATCATTTTTAACAAAGCTTTCTGCAATATCATAAGATCTGTTTTTGTCTGGGTTGGGTATATCAGCGCTATTACCGGAGTAATTAGGATCTTTATATAAATGATCTGTGATAGCAAGAACATCAAGCTGCTCCCTGTTAGCTTCTTCCACTCTAATTGTTGGCCATACATCTGCATCTGAAAACACTGTATGTGAATGAAAATCAGAGACTAGAGTGAGATGATTATCGAGATCAGGGAAATTGATTTCTCTATCAAAAGATAGTTGTTGTGCATTTAAAATTGCACAACAACTAATAATCAATAGTAGTATATTTTTATTACTCAAGGTCTCTCGTGAATTGTTCAACACCACTAATTTTACCTTCAAGGTCAAAAAAGAATAATTCCACTAAGCCTTTTTCCCATACTGTTCCATCTTTCATTACTCTTTTCTCTGTAGAATACACAGTAACTCCTGATTCTGGATCGGTATCATATATTTTAAGTAGTGTCCACTGTACAGATGAATAATTATCAAAAGCAGATTTCATGTCTTCGCTAGTTCTTTGAGAAGTTCCACCAGTCGCTGCTCTAAAAGTCCACTCATCTGCAAAATATCCAGCAACAGCTTCTCCATCCATATTATTATAATCAACAAAGAACTTTTCTAAGATTTCAACGCCTTCATGGCCAACTGTTTCTGTATTGTATCCTCTACTATTAAGTATTAGCACCATTGCAAGCATTGCAACTGTTGCAATGGCTGCGAATTTAGAAACACCCTTAGTAAGTTTTAGTTTCATTTATAATTTTCCTTTTTTGCATAACATTTTAAATAAAATATACCAGGATTGCACTAGGTAATATTTTGTGGAGCCGATCGGGATCGAACCGACGACCTCATGAATGCCATTCATGCGCTCTCCCAACTGAGCTACGGCCCCAAATTGCTTATGATTTACACTTTTTCCAGTCTTTGTTAAACTGGTCAATTCCTTGATCGGTTAAATCATGATTATACATTTCTTCAAAAATTGATGGTGGCAATGTAACAACATTAGCACCTGCTTCAAAAGATTGACTCACATGATTGAGATTTCTAATTGAAGCAGCAAGTATTTGGGTTGAAATATCATTTGCTTTATAAATTTTACTAATAGATTTTATTAAACCAATTCCATCTATTTCATGATCTTCGCACCTTCCAATAAAAGGTGATACATATGTAGCTCCTGCTTTAGCAGATAAAATTGCCTGTTCACTAGAAAAGATAAGTGTAACATTAACTGCAATATTCTTGTCAGAGAGTACTTTACATGCCTTTAGCCCCTCTGAAGTACAAGGAACTTTAATAGTAATATTTGAATTAATTGAATAATAATCTTCTGCCTGCGATAGCATTTCCTCTGCTGTATCACCCACCACTTCAGCACTAATGCTTGCATCTTTTGAAAAAAGACTAGAAATCTCTTTAATGACTTCGATAGGTTCCTTCCCTGTTTTCATCATTAAAGTAGGGTTTGTAGTTACACCATCAATCAGCCCTGTTTCACAGTGCTGACGAATAATATCAACATTAGAAGTATCAAGAAAAATCTTCATAATTCAACAATTTAATAAAAAAATTTGTAAATACAATTTTTATGTAAATTGAGTGGTGAAACGTTTCATCCCACTTATAATGTTGTTTTTTATTGCTTGCGAAGACAATGAAGACAACGATGCTTGTATTGATGAAAGTCTAATTAATCCCGATGCAGTATGCCCTACAGTTTGGGATCCAGTCTGTGGATGCGACAATGTGACCTATGGCAATGATTGTGAAGCACAAAAAAATGGAGTAACTTCATGGGTTAACGGAGAATGTGAGTAATATTATGAATTTGAAATCATTTTTATTTATAACTGCAATGATATTTTCAGCTGTATCATTAATTCATCTAGTAAGAATTGTGCTGAAAATTGATATTATAATAGGCAGTTGGGCCGTTCCTATCTGGATAAGTATAGTTGTTGTTATCGTAGGAACTATCATTGCTTGTAAATCTTTTAAATTCAGTAAAAATAATTAATCTTAGGAGGAATCATGAATAATATTTTTCAAAAAATTGGCTTGAGTTTAGTTGTGCTTGGTATAGGATTTTACGTTATTAGCGATAGCGGAAGTGTTACCGCATTAATCCCATCTTTCTTGGGAGCTATTGTATGTGGATTTGTATTCTTAGCTGGGAAATTCCCAAATCAACACAGACATTTTGCCCATGCAAACTTATTTGTATTTGCTATGGGTTGTGGTGCTACTTACAAATCTGTTGGTGCTGTTTGTGCTTATTTGCTTCATGGAGAAACACTTACAAAATCCTTAGCTACAATTGAACAATTCACAACATTTGTATTGTGTTTAGCAGCCATTATTTTAGGTGTAAAATCATTTGTTGATGCTCGAAAAAAATAATTTTTAAAAAAAAATTTTACTTTCTATCAACTACTAAAGTCATATAACTAAATGCCAGCAAAAGATCACGATTTGATTGAGCAATTTAATCGCGGAAATCGTGAGGCTTTTAACATATTGGTAAAAAGATATATGAACGACACCTACAACTATTATTATTCGATTACACAAGATCCGTTAGACGCGGATGAATTAACACAACAAGTGTTTGTAAAAGTTTTTAAATCGTTAAAAAATTTTAGGTATGAAGCTGCATTTTCAACTTATTTATATCGTATTAAAGTCAACACATTAAATTCTTATTTTTCTAACAATAGATGGCGTTCATTTTTAGGTCTTGATCAAATGCCTGAATTACAAACAACCGATAAGAATTTTGACAAAAAAACATTGAGTGTTGAATTATGGAAAGCCATTGAACAGCTTCCAAAGAAACAACGTAGTGTTGTTAGTTTGCGCATCACAGATAATTTAAGATTTAAAGAAGTGGGTGAAATTTTAAAGATTTCAGAAGATGCTGCAAAAAATAATTATAGCCATGGGATTAAATCGTTACAAAAAATAATGGGTAAAAAAAGATGAAAACAGAAAACCAATTAGAACAATTACATTACAAAAGCAATGCATCAATTGATTCTGATGCCTTTCTAACAAGATTAAACAACAAAATTGATGAAAATAATTCAAATCGAGGACGCAATCAGGGTTTGATTCTTTCATCATTGGCAATTGTTTTAATGCTTTTTATAATGCCAATACAACAAAATTCAGATGATTCTATGGAGATGTATGGTCAATATCTAAGCGAATATGGAACCGATACATACGAGATGATTACATTGTTATCTGAAAATGAATTAACTTTCGAACAATAAAGGAATAGATATGAGAAAAATACTAATAGCATTGTTACTAATTACTGGATTGTTTGCTCAGGATCGTGATGAAAGACAACGACCAGAACAAAGAGGTCCAGGAGATCACAAAAAACAAGAACAAAGAGATGACAGAAAACAAGTGTGGCTTGTAGCAACACAAACAGAGCACTTAAAATTAACTCTTGAACAAGCAGAAAAGTTTTTTCCATTACAACGCGAATACCATGCTAAAGTAGAAGCGATTAAAAAAGAACATAGAGAAAGACTAGGAAAATTAAGAACAGCTGCTAAAGATGATCGTTCTAAATTTGACGCAGATGCTGCCTTGAAAGTAGAAATGTCTGTAAAAAGAGCAATGTTGGATGAACATGAAAAATTCTTAAATAGTACAAAAGATGTGCTTGAAAAAGATCAATGGGTAAAATTAATTTATTTTGAGGATACCATTAGAAAAAGAATGGCTCAAGGAGCAAAAAATAAACAACAAGATATGAAAAATATGAAACCAAACAACCACAGGCCTGATTCTAAAAGTAAAAGCGGATGGCAACAACGTGGTCGTGGACCTATGAGGGGAACAAGATAATGAAAAAAATATTAAGTTTAGCTCTTTTAACCTTTTTTATAACATCATGTGAAAACTTTATGTCAAGTAATTACATGAATGATGATGCCTTGATTGCAGCAATTCAAAATGACCCGTATAAGGTAGAAATTGAATTATCATCAATGCCAAACAAATCACAGGATACCATAAACAATGATTATTTTGACCATTTTGCATATATGGCTCAATTATCTACAGATCATGGATATCAAGTCACTCTTGGGGATGAAAGCCTCGATTATGGTGATGTGAAAGAAGTTTATTTTACAAAAAATGGGCGTAAACTTGGTTCAAGAGGTAGTGAAGACAGAGGCGGACATAAAAGAAAATGTTTCCACTTTGTATACCCGCTATCATTCTCATTTTCAGATGGCTCTAGCCACACTGTTAACAGTGGAGAAGAATACCGTGCAGCACTAAAGGCACATTATGAAGCTACTGGAGAAAGAGAAAAACCAGCATTCGCCTATCCAATTCAAATTCAAATGAAATCAAAAGACGATGATGGAGAAGTTAAAACTATTAATTCTGAAGAAGAATTACGTCAAGCATTTCAAGATTGTCGTGGTGAACAAAATGACAAAAAATGTTTTACATTTGTTTTCCCTGTAAGTTTTACTATGCCTGATGGTTCAACACTGACTGCAGAAAGCGAAGAAGATCTTGCAGAAAAAATGAAGGCGTTTTTTGAATCTTACGAGGGCGAAAGAAAAAGACCTGAACTTAATTTCCCAGCAGATATTCAATTCGAAGATGGAACAGTGTTAACTGTTAATTCAAAAGAAGAAATGAGAAATGCTTGGAAGGAAAATTGTAGAACACGTGGCGGCGGCGGTCGTTCATGGAGTGGTAATACACGCGGATAAAATTTTAACATGGAGAAATAAAAAATGATGAAAAAACTATTAACCTTATTACTTGTAACCCTATTTGTTGTCTCATGTGAAGACAATGGAATGAATTACTCACATGCAGATTACTTGAAGATGATGGCAGCAATTAACCAAGACGAAATGATTGGTTTGGATGCAATAGACGATGATGGATTACAAGATGAAGATTATGATGAAACACTATATGATATGGACTTTACATCATCTAGAATAGATCCATTCCCTACCGATGGTTCTGCTGTTTTCAGATTTGGAAGAAAAGTTGAGGATAGAACAAGAGACATACAATTTGATTGTACAGATTGTGATGTAGCAATTGCAACTATTACTCAAACCCAATCAGGAACATTCTATGCAAAAGCATATAATAAAGAAAGTCATGAAGAGATTGATTCTTTTGAAAAAGCTTTCAGTGAAACTTTTGTAAAACGAGCACGACTTGAAAAGAAAGATAATGCTGAAAATCCTGATGGATATGTATGGCGTATTACTGCCGTTAGTATCGGAACTGGTGGAGCCGGATCAAAATTATCTGTTGATGAAGTACGAATTTATACTCCAATGGATTCTGATGAAGCAGTATATACCTTAAATGCGTCTGATGCCAGCCTAATAGATAAAGAAAGTATGCCAAAACTTGCTATCGGAGAATCTTTCCGTATTGAAGTAAGTGTTTCTAATAGCGATCCTATTTTAGACTTCAGAAGTGGTGAAGCAGTAAATCTACATATAGGAAAGCACAAAAAACATAAAGCACGAAGAGGCCTTCGTGATGGGGTTCAAGCGGACGATGGAACAATAACATACGATAACGTATTCGTTAGACGTCTCAAAGTTCCTAAAGGTGCTGGTAGCGATTCAAAACATAGACGTCCATTAAAAATGTATTTTAGTGTTTTGGACTTTGGTACTATGTTAGATTCTGATGTGGATTACTACTCTTCAGTATTGGCTTTTCCATTCCATGTATACAATGAAGGAGATACTCCTCGCGGTACTGATGGATAAATAACTAAAGATTAAATAAAAAAAGGGCTAGTAAATTAGCCCTTTTTTTATTTTCCTAAACTATCAACTATTCTTTTAAAACTCTGATTAAGGTCAGTAATCATAGACTCGGTA
>Ga0208879_1000457_pt1 | contig 42273 bp, 26 predicted proteins | sample Knorr_S15_td_Bot_FD_185605 | JGI IMG/M metagenome (GOLD analysis project Ga0208879, IMG submission 185605) | Marine microbial communities from Southern Atlantic Ocean transect - Knorr_S15_td_Bottom_ad_5009_LV_A (SPAdes) (version 2) | ecosystem: Environmental > Aquatic > Marine > Oceanic | place... | reverse complement strand
CGCGAAGCTGCACGAGATCCGCCCCGCCGTCGCAGAGTTGACGGCACAGCTCGGCCGGGTCGCGGCCATCCAGATAGGCTGAGTCCACAAAGCCGTAGAGCAAACATTGGTCGAGCGGTTTCATCGCAGCCAAGCGCAAGGAAGCGTGCCAGCAGCTTGGCCAAGCGGCAAGGCGGCGGGCAAACGGATGTGCCCACAAATAAGTTACGTTGGCCTTGTGGCTGGAGTAGTCTTGCGTCGCTATGAAATTTCACCGTATCAATCCGGTATTATCTGCTTGGGTGGTTTTGTTGGTGGCTGGGGGTGTTTCCAAGGCGGTCGCCGATCCGTTGACTTACAGGGTAATCGGCGACACCGTTGCCATCACAGCTTGCGATGTGGATGCCAAGGGCGACTTGGAGATTCCCTCCATTTATGAGGGGAAACCGGTCACCAAAATTTGGTATTATGCCTTCTCACACTGCAGTGGCCTGACGAGTGTGACGATTCCCGGCAGCGTCACCATCGTTGACGATTATGCTTTTGTAGGTTGCAGTGGCTTGACGAGCATGACGATCCCCGACGGCGTCACCCGCATTGGAAAGGGGGGCTTCCATGGCTGCAGCAGCCTGACGAGCGTGACGATCCCCGACAGCGTCACCAGCATCGGAAAGGGGTGCTTCACTGGCTGCGGCAGCCTGATGCGCATTGAGGTGGGCAAAGGGAACGGCAGCTATTCATCCGTGGACGGGGTTTTGTTGAACATATACAAAACCCGGTTGATCCAATTTCCTGCTGGAAGAAGCGGCCACTACTCGATCCCCGACAAAATCACCGGCATTGAGGACTTGGCCTTTCGAGGCTGTAGCAGCCTGGTGAGCGTGACGATCCCCGACAGCGTCACCCGGATTGAGGTTTATGCGTTTTGGGTGTGCAGCAGCCTGATGACGATTGAGGTGGGCAAAGGGAACACCAAATACAGTTCCGAGGACGGGGTTTTGTTCGACAAAAACAAAACTGTTTTGATTCAATTTCCTGATGGAAAAAGCGGTCACTACTCGATCCCCGACAGTGTTGCCACCGTTGGGGAACTGGCCTTCTATGCCTCCAGTAGGCTGACAAGCGTGACGATCCCCGACAGCGTCACCCGTCTTGAGAAAGGGGGGTTCACCAACTGCACGAGCCTGACGAGCATGACAATCCCTGACAGCGTCATCAGCATTGGGAATTATGCCTTCTCCGACTGCGACAGCCTGGCGAGCGTGACGATTGGGGACAGCGTCACCACCATTGGGGATTGGGCCTTTGAAACTTGCAGCAGCTTGACGAGCGTGACGATCGGAAACAGCGTCACCACCATTAGGGCTTATGCCTTTCGAGGCTGCAGCAGCCTAGCGAGCGTGACGCTCCCCGACAGCGTCACCACCATTGGGCATGGAGCCTTTGAAAATTGCAGCAGTTTGACGAGCATGACGATTCCCGACAGCGTCACCGCCATTTGGGAGAATGTCTTCTCAGGCTGCAGCAGCCTCGTGAGCGTGACGATTGGAAACAGCGTCACCACCATCGGGGGTTCTGCCTTTCAAGACTGTAGCAGCTTGGTGAGCGTGACGATCCCCGACAGCGTCACCAGCATTGAGAATGGGGTCTTCGCACGCTGCGTCAGCCTGACGAGCGTGACGATTGGAAACAGCGTCACCCACATTGGGGAGGGGGCCTTCTTCGACTGTACGGGCCTGGTGAGCGTGACGATTCCCGACAGTGTCATCAGCATTGGGGAGCATGCCTTCACTCGCTGCAGTGGACTGGTGAGCGTGACGATTGGAAACAGCGTCACCAGCATTGGGCGTTCTGCCTTTCAAGACTGCATCAGTTTGACGAGCGTGACGATTGGGAACAGCGTCACCAGCATTGAGCGTTCTGCCTTTCAAGGCTGCAGCAGTTTGACAAGCGTGACGATCCCCGACGGCGTCACCATAATTGAGAGTTCTACCTTTCAAGGCTGCAGCAGCTTGGCGAGCGTGACGATCCCCAACAGCGTCACCCGCATTAGGTACACTGCATTTGAAAGGTGCAGCAGTTTGGCGAGTGTGACGATCCCCGATAGCGTCACCCGCATTGGGCGTTCTGCTTTTGAAGGCTGTAGCAGCCTGACGAGCATTACTTTTGAAGGTGATGCTCCAGATTACGAATCTGATTCGTTCAAGGGACTGTCTCCCGATGCCAAGATAATTATTCGCCCTGGGGCGACTGGCTTTGGAGTGTCGTTTGCGGGCTTGCGGGTTGAGATTCTCGAAAGACCACCCGTCATCACAAGCGGTCGAATGGACTCCAAAGGCAACTTCATCATTTCAGTGGAAGGAAAGCTGGAAGGAGTAAAAGTCATGTATTCCCTCAACCTCAAGTCTGGATTCAAGGAAGTTTCAACCGAAACAAAAAAGAGCGAGAATCAACTTATTGTCCCTGCATCCGCACCGGAACTCCAAGGCCCCCAAGGCTTCTTTTTACTGAAGGAAACACCATGAATAAACACGAGGGTTCTCCGACAACCGCTGTTTCAGCCACTTGCATCTTGCTTTTCCCTCAAATAAACGTACGATTTCGCGCCGGTCGGAGCGTAGCTCAGCTTGGTAGAGTGCCAGTTTTGGGAACTGGATGTCGCAGGTTCGAATCCTGTCGCTCCGACCATTTTTCCTCTCTCCCCTCAAATTTCGTGTCTTTTGCGCCACAAACCACTTGACTCAAAAAGACGGCGGTTACCATTATTCGGGCTTTCAGCGACTCGGTGTAACTGGAACTTAAATGAGCTCTTTCAGCAGCCTCATGAAGTCAATCCATCTGCGTGGGCGCGTCAGGCTGGGCTGTTTCCTGCTATTGTTTGGAAATGTTTTGATGCTTTCGGCGGAGCGTGCCGAGACGTGGTGGGCCTTACAGCCGTTGAAAAGGCCCGCAATCCCGCAAGAAGCATCAAAATTTCCCGGTTGGGCATCTAATCCAATTGATCGGTTCATCGCCCTAAAATATCTGCAGCATGGGTTTGCACCGTCTCTCCCAGCCGATCGGGTCTCGCTGATTCGCCGCGCGTCGTTTGACCTGACCGGCCTACCACCGAGCCCGGGGGAGGTGGATGCCTTTGTAAATGATGACTCCACAGTCGCGTATGCAAATCTCATTGAGCGCCTGCTTGGCAGTCCCCACTACGGGGAACGATGGGCCCGGCACTGGATGGATGTCGTTCACTATGCCGAGACCCATGGACACGATGAGGATGCCATCCGTGAAAACGCGTGGCCTTATCGTGATTACCTGATTGAGTCGTTTAACTCGGACAAGCCATACGCTCAATTCGTTCGTGAGCAGGTGGCGGGCGATGTCCTTTTCCCGGATCAACCGTCGGTGGTTCGCGCCATCGGGATGCTGGCGACCGGGCCGTGGGATGAAAGTTCGCAGATGGGAATCTCCGACGGCACGATTGACAAGAAGATCGCGCAGTACCTCGACCGCGATGACATGATCGCGACCGTGATGTCCACCTTTGTCAGCACCACGGTTCACTGTGCCCGTTGTCACGACCACAAGTTCGATCCGGTGTCGACGGAGGACTACTACTCGTTGCAGGCGGTTTTTTCCGGCGTGGATAAAGTGGATCGACCTTACGATCCAAACGGGCAGGTGGCCAAGCTGCGCAGGCGGTTGCTCAAGGTGAAGGCACAACTCGACCGAGGCGAATTGCCACATCCGTTGCCCGACCATTCATTGTCAGCCCATCGCGAAGAGCAATTGCGGCTTGGCCAAGGCGGGTGGGTGGTCTTGTACGGAGCGAAGGTTCAATCGACCGACGGTGTGACGTTCGAGGCCAAGCCGGACGGTTCGTTTCTTGCGCATGGTCAAGCGTCGGAGCGCGACACGGCCACATTCACTGCCGTGCTGCCGATGGACGGAGTGACCGCCGTTCAACTCGATGTGCTGACTGATGAGTCGCTGCCCAAAGGCGGACCCGGTCGTGCGCCGAACGGTAATCTGCATTTGTCCGAAATCGTGGTGAAGGTGTCTGGCCGGCCGGTGAAGATCGCCCAAGCCAAGGCAGATTTTAACCAAGCGAGCTGGGTGGTCGGGCACGCGATTGACGGTGATCTAAAGACGGCTTGGGGGATTCATCCCGAAGAATCCAAGCCACACCGTGCCATGTTTGTTTTTGAAAAGCCGTTGACAGCGCTGAAGGGGGAGACGATGGAGATCAAGTTGCGCCAGCTTCACGGCGGAAGTCATCTGATCGGCCGGCCGAGGTTGTCGGTGACCAACGCAGCCAAGCCGGCGCTGATCGAGATTCTGCCGCCGGACGTTGGCCAAGCGTTGGCGATCGAACCGGCCAAGCGCACCAACGAGCAGATCAAGCTTTTGACACTTTATTTTTCCAGGGAAGCGAACGCCAAGGCACTGGCCGCACTTGGAGAGCGGCTAAAAGTGTACGCCGTCGCCAGCGATTTTTCAGCGTTGGGCAACTTCAAGCCAGCTGGCAAGCCAAGGGAGGTTCACGTCTTGCAACGCGGCAGCATTCATTCACCCGGCGAAAAGGCGGTGCCCGGTGCGCTGGGGTGTGTTGACGCATTGAAAAGTCGTTTCGCCATTACCAGTCCCGATGACGAAGGGCAGCGTCGGGCGGCCCTGGCCAACTGGTTGGCGGATGAGCGAAACGTCCTCACTTGGCGATCGATTGTGAATCGCGTTTGGCATTATCACTTTGGTCGCGGACTAGTCGGCACGCCCAACGACTTCGGTCGCATGGGAGATCGTCCATCACATCCTGAGTTGCTGGATTGGTTGGCGTTCGAATTTCGTGCAGGGGGCGGTTCGCTGAAGTGGCTGCATCGCACCATCATGACCAGCTCGGTTTATCAGCAGAACTCCGCGCACAATGCGGAGTACACACGCCGAGACGCGGACAACCGTTGGCTGTGGCGGGTGAACCGGATGAGGCTCGACGCGGAATCGTACCGTGATTCGTTGCTGCAGTTGGCCGGAAATGCGGATCTGAAAATGGGCGGCCCATCCGCTCGTCATTTCAACATGAGCAAGGGGGTGCACGTGACGCCGAACCTCGACTACGTCGGGTTTGACCCTGATTCGCCGGCGAACTTTCGGCGTAGCGTGTATCGGTTTGTCTTTCGCACCGTGCCTGATCCGCTGATGCAGTTGATGGATTGCCCGGACGCCTCGCAGCACGCGCCCAAGCGGGAGTCGTCCGTCACTGCGCTGCAGGCCCTGGCGATGTTGAACAACCGTTTTCTTGTGCGCCAAAGCGAGCGTTTGGCCAAGCGGTTGCGGCACGAGTCGTCGTCTCTTTCGACGCAGGTGCGGGGGCTTTTTGAATTGGCATACCATCGTGAACCGGAGCCGGAGGAAGGCCGCTTGGTTTTGGCCTTGGCCCGCGAACACGGCTTGGCCAACGCCTGCCGCGTCATCCTCAATAGCAGTGAGTTTGTTTTTTTGAATTAAAGTGGATCACGGAATTTCCAGGCGGAGTTTTTTGCAGGCGACAGGCGGCGGTTTCGGCGGCCTGGCGCTTGGCCAAATCCTCGGCACCGACTCGGCGCTTGGCTCGACCTTGAATCACGTTCCCAAGGCCAAGCGGGTGATTCAGTTGTTCATGAACGGCGGAGTCAGCCAGATGGACACTTTCGACCACAAGCCGGAGCTGGCTGCCTTGGACGGGCAAAAGTTTGACCCGGGCGATGGCCGCCTGGTCGAGTCGGTGACCAACTCTCCAGGATTCAAGGTGCTGAAGAGTCCGTTCGCGTTTCGGCGGCATGGCGAGTGCGGCCGCTGGGTCAGCGAGGTGCTGCCGCACATGGCAACCGTGGTGGACGACTTGGCGTTCCTCATGTCGATGAACTCGCCGACGAACGTGCACGGTCTGGGCAGCTACATGCAGACAACCGGGTTCACGCTGCCGGGCTTTCCGTGCATGGGGGCTTGGATTAGTTATGCGCTTGGCCGGATCAATCAGAACCTTCCGGAGTTCATCGTGCTGCCCGACCCGAAGGGGTTGCCCTACAACAATCTCGGCAATTTCACTTCCGGTTTTTTGCCGGCGCGGCATCAGGGGACGGTTATCAACGCCTCCAATTCGAGACCGGTGCGTTATCTTTTCCCCCCGGACGAAGCGAAGCATATCAACGCTGCGAGCGAGGCGGCCAGCCGGGAAGTGCTGGGGTTTCTGAACCGAAAGCACGCTAACCAAACGCCGGGCGACTCACGGCTCGAAGCCAGAATCCAAAGTCTCGAGATGGCCGCCCGCATGCAGCTCAGTGTGCCGGACCTGTTCGACATGAAAGGCGAAAGCCAAGCGGTGCGAAAGCTTTACGGAATGGATGAGGATAACACCAAGGATTTTGCCAAGCGCTGCATCCTTGGCCGCCGCATGCTGGAGAGGGGGGTGCGATTTGTCCAAATCTGGAGTGGAGCGGGTGGCCCCAGCAAAAACTGGGACAATCATGCCAACATCCACACCGAACTGCCGTACATGACCGGACAGGTCGACAAGCCGATTACCGGCTTGATCAAGGACTTGAAGGCGCGAGGCATGCTTGAAGACACCCTGGTCATATGGACCACCGAGTTTGGCCGTATGCCGTTCAGTCAGGGGCAGGCAGGCCGGGATCACAATGGTGGGACGTTCGTCACTTGGTTTGCCGGTGGTGGGGTGCAGGGGGGAACGACTTACGGCCAGAGTGACCAATGGGCTTGGAAAAGCGAAACCGGCACAACCAGCCATGACATGCACTCCATCATCCTGCATCTGCTGGGCGTGGATCACGAAAAGCTGACCGTCCGGCACAACGGCATAGACCGGCGCCTGACCGATGTTCACGGACACGTCATTCGCGATATACTGGCGTGACCCAGTTGTAGGCGAATGGCGAATGCCAACGCACTTCTTCGCTTGGCCAAACTTGGCTCGATATGGTTTGGGAGCCGGGGTAGATTGAGGTCGTGAACTTGATAAACCAGTTGCGCTTGGCCAAGCGGAGGCGGTTTGTGACGAGTAAAATGAAAAGATTGACAGGCTTATTTGTCGCTGGGCTCTTGAGCGGTTCCGCGGTTGCCGGGCCGGAGATTGCCGGGATTGACATCAAGAATGGCGTGGTGGAACTTTCCGTTAATTTCGCTCAGTCGTTCGAATGGGAGAGCATGAAATTTGTTTCCAAGAAAACATTTCCCAATGATCCGCCCTGGTTTCCGCCGACCCGTCATGAACTGACCTTTGGACACCACGAGGTGGGAATGATGGAATGGTTCCAGTTCGACTATATTGAGACAGGAAACTACGAAGTGACTGAAGACTTCACTGTTGAGACGAAACTCTTTGGGCGCAAAAAAATTGTGGGCGTGGTTGATCCGGCGACAAGTCTCTTGAAATTTGATGGTTTGGACTACAAGCCGATGGTGAAGACGCCAAACTTTATTGTGAAATCCTCCACTAATTTGAAAAGTTGGAAGAAGGTCAGCGGACTGGAGGAGGTTGACAAGGAGTACCAATGGGGTCAATCGATGGCGGTACGCTTCAGGTTAAAGTCGGCGGAACAGCAGTTTTTTATTATTCAGGTTGATGAGGATTAACGAAACTCAACTTGGCTTGGTTTTGGCGCTTGGCTTGGCCTTGGCCGGGTGCGGCGGCGAGAAGGGCGACATCCACGCGGCGGCGTATGCGGGGGACTTGCCCAAGGTGAAGCAACTGGTGGCCGGCGGGGTGGACATCAACAAGCGCGACAAGAAAAAGGTGACGCCGCTGCACGTGGCGGCGTTTCAGGGCAACACGCGCCACATCGCGATGGCCAAGTGGCTGCTGGCCAACGGCGCAAATGCGGGGGCGCGGGATTTCGAGGGGAAAACGCCTTTGGACAAGGCGAGCGAGCGCGGAAACACCGAGATTGCTGACGTCATACGGGCCGGGCGCACGGGCGGCGGTGGCCGGCAATTGATCGACGGAGGCGTGGGAGTCTCCGAAGTGCTCGATTTTTAGCCGTAAAATCGGTTTTTTAGGAGGAAGTTCTCAGTTGCAATTGGCCTTGGGGGCGTTATGTTCCCTGGCCCTTTTGGTTTGAGACAGTTCGGGACCATAGCTTACAACGCATTCATGGAAGTGGCGCAGCAGCCAGTTTATTTGTTGCTGATGGCCAGTTCCGGCTTTTTTTGCGTCTTTCTTTCAGTCGTCCCGTATTTCGGGTTTGGGGATGACATTCAAATCGTCAAGACCAGCACGCTGGCGGTGATGCTGGTGACCGGCTTGTTCGGCGCGGTGCTTAGTGCCTCGTCGTCGGTGGCCCGGGAAATCCGCAGTGGCACGGCGCTGGCGGTGTTGTCCAAGCCGGTGGGCCGGGCGCGGTTCATCCTCGGCAAGTACGTGGGGCTGTCCGGGGCGCTGACGCTGCTCGTGTATGCAAACCTGGTGGCCTGCCTGCTGGCCAGCCGCATGGCGTACGATGCGTATGGCTCGGCCGACACGTTTTCGTTTGGCGTCTACTGTCTTGGCGGCCTGTTGGCGGCGTTTGTGGCGGGTGGATTTTTGAATTATTTTCTGCAGGTGCGTTTCGTGATCACAACGGTGATCGCGGTGGTGATCCTGACGACGGCGATGCTCGCGATCATCCTGGCCACCGAGGCCGAGACGACCGGCGCCGGGGCGGATCCGCGCCTGGTGGATTGGCGGCTGATCTCGGCGACGGCGCTGATTTTGTTTGCGGTGCTGATATTGACGGCGCTGGCGCTGGCCTGCTCGACGCGGCTCGAGTTGCTGCCGACGCTGGCGATCTGCTCGGCGGTGCTGTTTCTCGGGCTGATGTCGGACTGGCTGTTTTTGGAGCGGGTGGAGGGAGGCTCGTGGTGGGCCTCTATCCTTTACACCGTGACGCCGAACTGGCAGAACTTTTGGCTGGCCGACGTGCTGGAGGGGGATGGAACGATTCCCACCCGGTACATTGGCCAAGCGTTCGGATACCTCGTGGGCTATGTGGGGGCAACCTTGTCGGTTGCCCTTTGGCTGTTTGAGGATCGTGAGCTAACGTAATGGAACAGCAAAACTCCAAAAATCTTGGACTCATCAACAGCCTCGTGCTGTTAGCCGTCGCAGTCGCGGCGTTATTTTTGTCGCTGAAAGCCGGCTCGACGGCCGGCTTGGCCGGGGTGGTTCTGCTCGGGATCGGGACGCTGATTGGCTTTTTTAGCTTCATCCAGTCGCACTTGATCGACCGCGAGCAAGCCGAGAGGCTTGAGATGCAGGAATTGGATCGCACCCGGGGCAACGAGTCGCTTTTTGCCGGCGCGGCGGAGGACGCTTATCCGGCTCGCAACGCCCGGCGGCAGTTCGAGAAATGGGTCGTGCCGGCCTTCTCAGTGCTGGTGCTGCTTGGCCAAGCGCTTGGCCTGTGGTGGGGTTACGGGCAGCTCAGCCAGTGGACGGCCCCGGCTCCGGCCGGCGCGGTGCTGTCGATCATGTTCTCTGCCCTGTTCATGGTTGTCCTGTTCATGATGGGCAAATACTCCGCCGGACTCGCCCGGATGGACGGCCAGGAGCTGCTGCGTCCGGTGGCGAATTACATGCTGCTTGGCTCGGTGGTCAGCGCTGCAGTGGTGCTGGCGCAGGCGGCTTCTTATTTTGGTTATCCCGCTTGGGACAAGGGCATCACTTGGGCCGTGTTGGCGGTCATCGCGGTTTCCGCGCTGGAAAATCTCGTCACGCTGGTGCTCGAGATTTACCGGCCACGGCTCGACGAAAAAAAGGCGCGGCTGCTTTACGAAAGCCGATTGATCGGCCTGCTTGGCCAACCGGGCGGCCTGATCTCCACCGCCGCCCAGGCGCTGGATTACCAGTTTGGCTTCAAGGTTTCCGAGACGTGGTTTTACAAGTATCTCGAGCAGAAGCTGGCGCTGATTATTGTCATTCAAGTCGTGGTGTTGTTCCTCAGCAGCAGCTTTGTGGTGATCCAGCCCAACGAGGAGGCGTTCATCGAGCGGTTCGGCAAACGCAACGCGCATCTCGAGGCGGGGTTCAGCTTCAAACTGCCGTGGCCGATCGACAAAGTGTACCGCTACAAGACGAGCGAGATTCAAAATTTTGTGCTGGGCGTGCTGGATCAAAATGAGGAGTCCAAACCGAACACCGGTGCCCCCGAGGACGTGCAGGTGTTGCTGTGGACCACCCAGCACAACCACGGTTCCTCCAACGATCCGGAGCAGAATTTCAACATGATCGTCGCCAGCAGAGACGAAGCCGTTGCGTCCGATTCCGTGCCGGTGAACCTGCTGACCGTCAGCATTCCGGTGCAGTACCGCATCAAGAACCTGACCAACTGGGTTTACAAAACAGACAACGCCGGGGCCATATTGCAGAAGCTGGCGATGCGCGAAGTGACGCACTACCTGATCGGGGTGGACATCAACGAACTGATGGGACCGGGCCGCACGAAGGCGCAGGAGGAATTGAAGAAGGCCATTCAACAACAGGCCGACGCCAGCGAGCTCGGGGCTGAGATTGTATTCGTCGGCTTGCAGGATATTCATCCGCCCGTGGGCCAAAACGAGCAGTCCAAGTCCACCGGCGGCGTCGCGGAGAGCTATGAAAAAGTGAATGTGGCCCTGTTGCACAGCGAGACCAACCGGCTCGGCGCCTTGCTGTATAAGGCTGGGAAGGTGCCCCAGGCGCTCGGACTTAAAGCCGAGCTTCTGGCCAAGGCGCGCAGCGAGAGCACCAACAAAGTCGCCTTGGCCAAGGCCGAGGCCGGTCGATTCGGCCACCAGATGGCCGCCTTCAACGCCGCCCCCAGCGTGTACACGACACGCTCAAAACTGGAGACTTTTGTGAAGGCCACGAGGGGCGCCCGGAAATATGTTTTGTCCAACCCGGACAACAGCGACATCATCAATCTGGAACTGCAGGACAAACTGCGAAGCGATCTTTTGGACGTGACGGTTGACCCGGATAATTAACCTCAACATTTTCGAACAATGCAAAAAAACTATATCACCCTGACAGTTGGCACCTTGCTGGTGATCATCTTTGGTTTCATGCTGTTCACCTTTCAGGTGCGCGAGACGGAAGTGGCCATCAAGACTCGTTTCGGCAAGGCTGGCGAGGCCAACCTTGGCCCCGGTTTTCACTTTCGCCTGCCTTGGCCGGTACACGATGTGCACATCTTCGACAACCGAATCCAGAGTTCCGAGTGGACCTTCGAGGAGACCGGCACGAAAGAGGGCAAGCCGATCCTCATCAAGGTTTTCGTCACTTGGAAAATCAGCGACGCGCTCAAGTTTTTTAACAGCTTCAGCGGTGACTTGGCCAAGGCCAACGTGGTGCTCGAAGGCAAGGTGCGCAGCGCGCAAAACGCCGTCATTGGCAAGTACGCCTTCAACAACCTGGTGACCACCAACGCGAAGGACCTGAAGCTCGATGCCATCGAGGTCGACATGAAAGAGCGTGTCGGCGCCGACTCGGCGGACAACGGTATCGAGATCATCATGGTTGGCATCAAGCGGCTTGGCATCCCGGAATCGGTCACCAGCGCCGTGTTCGAGCGAATGAAGGCCGAGCGCCAGGCGCGGATTCAGGAGATTGAGGCTGAGGGCGAGCGCCAGGCCAAGACGATCAAGGCCGAGGCAGATCTCGAGGCCAACAAGATTCTGGCCCAAGCCCGGGCGCAGGCGATCCAGATTAGCGGCGAAGCCGAGGCTAAGGCCGCCAAGTATTACGAGGTGTTCAAGCAAAACCCCGAGTTGGCCAATTTCCTGTTCAACCGCAAGGCGCTAGAGGGGCTGCTCAAGGAAAATTCCACGCTGATTCTCGATTCCAACACGCCTCCGTTCAACCTGCTGACGCAGCCGAGCACAGGCAAAGCCGCCGAGTGAAACCATGAGCGACGACGAAAAACAAACCGAAGCCGCCACGCCGCCGGGCGAGAAAGCCCCGACGTCCGGCATTGAGGTCATGGACGACGCCCGCACCCGGGCGTTGACCGAGGCGTTGCAGAGCAGCTTCAAGGTGGTGCGAGTGATCATGGTGATTCTGGCCGTGGCATTTTTCGGCTCCGGCATCACCAAGATCAACAACAACAAACAGGCGCTCCATTTGCGGTTCGGCAAATATAAAGAGACCCTTCAGCCCGGCTTGGTTTGGGCGTGGCCCTATCCCATCGATGAGATTGTGCAAATCCCCGTCAACGAAAACCGCACGATCACTTCCGACGTTGGCTGGCGCACTGAGGATGAGGAAACCCCGCAGAACAGCACGTCGTTCCAGCCGACTTACGACGGCTACACCCTCACCGGCGACGGCAACACGCTCCACGTCAAGGCGGAGATGAACTTCAGCCTCGATGAAAAATCGGGCGCCGCCATTAAGGCATACGAGTTCGGCTTCTCCGATGTCACCGGGTTTCTCGAGTCGGTTTTGGACAACGCCGTCTACCACGCCTCCGCCGGTCGCAGCGCGCTCGATGCGTATACCCTGCAGTCCGACCTCCGCAACGCCATCGAGCGGCGCGTGAAAAAAACGATCGGAGGGATCGACAGCGACCTGCGGATAAAAATCAACTCACTGACGCTCGACGTCACCGTGCCGCTCGACGTCAAGCCGGCCTTCGACGCATTCCTGAAAGTCCAGCAAGAGAGTCAGCAAAAAGTCGCGACGGCCAAGGCTGATGCGGTCAGCGCCATCGCCAATGCGCTTGGCCAAGCCAAGGTCATCGAGGGCGGCGGCCAGACGGCGGCCAACATCCTGCTCACCTCAGTGCGGGCCGAGGCCAAGGCGTTCGCCGAGCAACGGCCTTATTACGAGGACAACCCCGGGCTCTTCGAGCGGCGCTTGGTTGCCGAGGCCATGCAACGGATCCTTACCAACGCTGTCGATGTCTTTTATCTTTCCGGCCGCACGGCGCGCATTTGGCTCAACCGCACGCCGGAAAAACGAAGACTAAAGGAAGGCGGCGCGCCATGACGGCAGCGAAGCAAACCGCGCTTGGCCAAGCGCAACCATAACAACAGGAACAATCATGCAGGTATCATCACTTTTAAGCAGAAAAGAAATCCACGAGCACCACCACGATCACGAGGACGACGGCGGCAGTTGCGGTCACGACCACGATCACACCCAGTTCAGGCTCACCACCATGATCGCCGGTGTGGTGTTCATCGCCAACTCATTCTTCATGGAGTGGTTCGGCGGCACGGACGACCGGATCGCCGGCGTCAGCGCATTCATCGGGGCGATCATCCTTGGCTTTCCGATTCTCAAGTTGGCGGTCAAAAGCATCCTGCGCGGCATGCTCACCATCAACGAGCTGGTCGCCATCGCCTTCCTCGCCGCCATCGCTTCCGGTGAGTCGCAGCTCGGCGGCTACCAGACCGCCGGCATCGTTGCGTTTTTCATGTTGCTGGGTGAGCTGATCGAGACCCGCACCGCCGCCGGCGCTCGCGCCTCCATCGCGTCGCTCGTCAAGATGACCCCGACCAAGGCCCGCCGAATCGTCGGCGACGGCGAAGAGGAAGTCACCGCGTCCGATCTGAATATCGGCGACGTGATCCGCATCCGCCCCGGCGATAACGTCGCGGCCGACGGCAAAATCATCAAGGGCCAGGGCTCCATCAACCAGGCCAACATCACCGGCGAATCACTCCCCGTGGACAAGGCAACTGGCGAGGAGGTTTTCGCGGGCACGACCAACCTGACCGGCGTGCTCGAGGTCGAGGTCACCCGCGTCGGAGAGGACACCACCTTCGGCCGCGTACGCGATTTGATCCTCGCCGCCGAGCAAACCAAGCTGCCGATCATGCGGATCATCGACCAATACATGGGCTACTACACGCCGCTCGTGCTGGTGATTGCGGGCGTCGTTTGGTTTTTCACGCAGGACATCGAGCGTGTCGTCTCGGTGCTGGTGATCTCCTGCCCGTGCGCATTCATTCTCGCCTCGCCCACGGCAATGGTCGCCGCGCTCGCCTCGGCTGCACGCTTGGGCATTCTCATCAAAAACGTCGGCGACATCGAGATCGCGGCGCGCATCAACGCCTTTGTATTCGACAAAACCGGCACGCTGACTACTGGCGAACTGGCGGTCAGCCGCTTGGCTCCGCAGGGCGACATCAAGCCGGCTGAGCTGCTCAAAATCGCCGCCACGGCGGAGAAATTCAGCAACCACCCGACAGCCAAGGCACTGGTCAACTTGGCCGAAGAGGCCGGGGTGAAATTGGCCGACCCCGCCGATTTTAAAGAGACCGCTGGCAGGGGCATAAAGGCAAGCGTGGACGGCGCGAGCATCGTCATCGGCCGCGCGCAGTGGCTCCGGGACAACGGTGTCACCGATGATTTTGAGTCGAAAGTGGATCTCAAAGAAGCCGAGGGCTACAGCCTGTTGTTCGTCGCCCGGGGCGGCGTTTGCATCGGCTGGGTCGGGCTGCAGGACGCCACCCGCAGCGAAGCCAAGGAGGCGCTCGCGGACTTGCTCGCATCCGGCGTGCGTCGCGTGGCGATGGTGTCCGGCGACCGCCAACCGGTGGCCGCCCGCGTGGCCGACGAGATCGGCTGCGCCGAGGTGGTTGCCGAGTGTTTGCCGCAGGACAAGGTGAACTTCGTGAATGACTTGAAGAAAAAAGGCTATCGCGTGGCCGTGATTGGCGACGGCGTGAACGACGCCCCGATGCTCGCGGCGGGTGACATGGGTGTGGCCATGGGCGCGGCCGGCAGCGAGGTGGCCATCCAGAGCGCCACCATCGCGCTGATGAACAGTGATCTGAGGCGGCTGCCGTTCCTCATGCGCCTTTCACGGCAGACGCGCAAGGTGATCAACCAGAATTTCATGTTTGGCATCCTGTTCATTATCGGCGGCATGATCGGTGCCAGCTACGGCGTGATCAACCCGATCGTCGCGGCGATGCTGCACAACGCCGGCTCGCTGATCGTGGTGTTCAACAGCGCGCGGCTGGTTCGCCAGGGCGAGGAACTGGGGTCGTTCGAGCCGGAGTCAGCGCCAGCCGGCACCGATGACACAGCCGGCATGGCGCCCCAGCCCGCTTGACGGTTTTTCATGGGCAGCGCTTGGCCAAGCGCAGCGACAACACAACAATGAGTTCAAACGAAACGGTCATTTCAGCGCAGGGGTTGACCAAAGTGTTCAAGGATTTCTGGGGCCGGCCCAAGGCGCGCGCCGTCGAGGGCATCGACTTCGAGGTCAAGCGCGGCGAGGTGTTCGGACTGCTGGGCCCGAACGGCTCCGGCAAGTCCACCACGGTGAAGATGCTGCTTGGCCTGCTGTACCCGACACGCGGCCGCATCACGGTGTTCGACCACTCGCCGCGCCACGTGCAGACCAAGGCGCGCATCGGTTATCTGCCGGAGGAATCGTACCTTTACCGCTACCTCAACTCCGACGAGACGATCGATTTTTTTGGCAGCCTCTTTCACATCGACTCGAAGGAACGCCGCGAGCGCGCCGAGCAGTTGATCGAGATGGTCGGGCTGGAAAACGCCCGTCATCGTCACGTCGGCGAATTCTCGAAGGGCATGCAGCGCCGCATCGGCCTGGCGCAGGCGCTCATCAACGACCCCGACTTGATCATCCTCGACGAGCCGACCTCCGGGCTCGACCCGATCGGCTGCCGCGAAATCAAGGATTTGATCCTCACGCTCGCCGAGCGCGGCAAGACGGTCATCCTGTCGAGCCACCTGTTGGCGGACGTGGAGGATGTCTGCGACCGGGCGATGATTTTGTACGGTGGCCGCGTGCATGCCATGGGCACCATGAGCGAGCTGCTGGCCAACCAAGACGTCACGCGTATCACCGCGCCGACCCTCTCGCGCGAGACGATGGACAAGGTGCTGACACTGATTCGCGAAGACACCGGCTCGGATGAGGTGCGCGTGGACAACCCCACGCAGAATCTCGAGAGCCTGTTTCTCAACATCGTAGAGCAGGCGCGCCAGAAGGAATCGGAAACGTCCGGGGTGACTTCCGGCCACCGCGTGGCGGAGTATTTGCGCGGCGACGCGGCGGGCGATCGGGCCGACCGCGTGCTCGATCACCTCACCCGAGCGACCGACGAGCCGGCGCTTGGCCAGGCGCCGGAGGTGACCAAGCCGACGGAGACAGTGGACGTCGACAAGCTGGCCGGCTTGGCCAAGGCCGAGCCCGCACCGCAAGCCGATGTCGCCCCGAAGAAGGGGGAGAACCTCGACAAGGCCAACGAGAAGCTGGGCGGCCTGCTCGGCGACTAACATCTCCACCGCAAACCAAGCGTTATGTGGCCCATTGCCAAGCAGACTTTGAAAGCCGCCATCCGGTATCGCTTTGTCGTGGCAATGGCGGTTGTGCTGCTGGTCATCGTGTTCGGCATCCCGCTGCTGGTGAAGAGCGACGGCACGGCCAAGGGCACAGTGCAGATCGTGCTCACCTACACGCTCGGCTCCACCACCGCGCTGCTGGGCATCGCCTCGCTCTGGATGGGGTGCGGCACGCTGGCCCGCGAGATCGAGGACAACGTGATGCAGATGGTGGCCGTCAAGCCGATCGCCCGCTGGCGGGTGTGGCTCGGCAAGTGGCTGGGCATCATGCTGCTCAACGCTTTGCTGATGGTGCCGACCGGCCTGGCCATTTTCTTCCTCATCAACGCCCGGGCCGACTCGGACGAGCTGGACGATTTCGAAAAGGCCAAGCTGCAAAACGAGGTACTCGTGTCGCGCAGCAGCGTCCGCGAGCCCAAGCCGGATTTTACCCTTTCACGCCAGAGGGCATACGACTACTCGAAGCTGGTGGAACAGGGCAAGGCCGACAACCAGTACTCGCCGGCGGAGCAGGCATTGCGCATTAGCGTCACCCAGCCAGAACACGTGCTTTCCCTACGGCCGGACTACACCCGGCTGATCGAGCAGAATGCAAATGCGCCCTCCTACGAGTTGATACAGCAAATCGAGGAACTCGAACACCAGGCATTGCAGGTCTCCAAGGGCAGCCGGGAGATTGTCCTGCCGGGCCAGGTGAGAAACTGGTTTTTCCAGATTGATTCGAGCAAGGTGGATCGCATCAATGAAAACCCAATTTACCTGCGGTTCAAGTTCAACGCCGGCGACGAGTACGATCCCAAGTCGCACCTTTGCATGTGGAGCGTTGGTGCTGGAACCAGTAAGCGGTGGCCCCCGGATCGTGAATTCAATGAAATGACGATCGGCTCAAGCGTCTTTCACGAACTCAAACTAGAATTGGAGGGCGGCATTATACCGAACAAGGGCGAAAACCGTGGTTTGGTCAATGTCAGTTTTGCCAATTTCAACGACAAGCCAATCTTATTCCTCATGGATGACGGCCCGATGATCCTTTATCACGATGGCGGCTTCGGCATGAACCTGTTCCGCGGCCTGCTGATCATCTTTTTCTGGCTGGGTCTCATCTCGGCCATCGGCCTGATGGCGTCGAGTTTTCTTTCCTTCCCCGTGGCCACCTTCATGTCGCTCGGCATTTTGCTGATCTCGGCCTCGACCGGGACGCTCGAGCAGATCATCGACGAGGGCGGCATCACCGGGATCAACCACGAGACCGGCAGGAAGGATGAGTCGTCAATAATCGACGGAACGGCCATCTTTTTTGCCAGAGTAGCGGTGAAAATCACCAAATCGATTTGGGGCTACTCGCCGGTGGACAGCCTCAGCGACGGGCGCACGATCACGTGGGCCACGCTGTTCTGGGCCTTCTTTGCGATCATCGTTGTCACGGGCGGGCTGGTCATGGCACTCGGTGCGTACATGTTCCATCGCAAGGAGTTGGCGCTCCCGAATCCCACAGCCTCGATGAACTGACACGGCATGAGACTCCACGGCAAAGCGTTCAAGTTCGTCATGGCCCTCCTGGCCCTGGCCTTCCTGTTTGCTGTCAACCTCAGCCAGAGCAGGATGAACCAGTTCCGTGCGGAAAAAAAACTGACGCACACCGAGCAGATTGAGAATCTGCCGCCGACGCTGGCCTTCACCACCGTGGTGCTGGGCGGCTTTCGCGGACTGATCGCCAACGTCCTCTGGGTGCGCGCGATGCAGATGCAGGAGGACGGCAAGTTTTTTGAGATGGCGCAGCTGGGCGACTGGATCACCAAGCTGCAGCCGCACGCCGATCACGTCTGGCGCGTCACGGCGTGGAACATGTCATACAACATCTCGGTGAAGTTCGACGGCATCAAGACGCCGCACGTGCGCTGGCACTGGGTCAAGCGCGGAATCGAGCTGATCCGTGACGGGGGGTTGAAATACAATCCGCACAGCGCCCACCTTTACCACGAGTTGGCGTGGCACTTTCAGCACAAGGTCGGCCACAATCTCGACGATGCGCACCGGTATTACAAAAGCGCGTGGTGCATGGAGATGATGCACGACCCCGGCCCCGACGGTCGCCGCGGCACCGAGGACGACATATTCGACGGCGGCGTCATCGGCACGCGGCGCGACGGCTATCTTGATTTGCTCGATCCACAGACTGACCAGGACCGGCGACGTCTCAAGCGTCTCGTTGAAGAGTTCAAAATGACGCCTGAGAAAATGAAGGCAGTAGATGACTTATGGGGACCACTCGAGTGGCGGTTGCCCGATGCCCACGCCATCTACTGGGCGCAGCAGGGCATCGAGGATGTCACAGAGCGGTTCGATGTGACCGGCCCCGACGGCGTTCCCGACGGCGTCCTCAACCTTGACGAGGAAAAAGCCGCCGGAGGCGACTTCCTCAAGCTGCGCCGGATTATTTACCAGGCATTTCAACAGGCATACATGCAGGGTCGACTGGTCTCTGCACCGCCGAAGTTCAATTACGGTTATAATGGCGACCTGGTCGATCGCGTGAATCAAGCGTACGAGACGCAAATGCAGGCCAAGCGAGATGAGGACGCCGCCTCCAACACCGACACTGGCCTGGCCGAACACATGAGCACCGGTCACAAGAACTTTCTGCGCAGCGCCGTCTATTACCTATACCTGCACAATCGCATGGACGACGCAGCCAAGTGGTACAAGTACATGGTCGACCTGTACCCCCAGTCCATCCCGGTGCCCGGGCTCAGCCTTGACGAGTACTGTGTCTCCCGCGTGCAGGAGGATGCCGGCGAGACCGACCACAACCAGACCAAGGCCGTCATCGGTGGACTGCTGCTGCAGGCATTCCAGTACGCCGCGAACGGCGAGGATGACCAGTTTGTCGGTCACAAGTCCCTCGCTATAAAGTTCCACAATCGCTTCGAGAGGGAGATAGGCATCAGCACCAATCGTGTCGGCCTGCCGCCTTTTAAAGAGCTCGAACGTCAGGTTCTCGAGGATCTCTTTCGGCCCAACAGCTACATGATGCATCCGGTGCTGCTCGAGCAGCTCCGCCTCGTGCTCAAGCTGCCGGAGGACTACGGCAAAAACCTCGAGCCGTTCCCCGATCCGCAGCAGCCGGTCGAAGGCCCCGCCCCGGAGCCGGTTCCCGAGGGTTGACCTTCCCGCTTGGCCAAGCGGCTCTCCATTTCGGAATTGGACTCGCTGGAAACAGGAGGCTAGTCTCCGACTTCAACCCGGTAGCAATGCCAACGAGACTCTCCATCCTTTCCGCCCTGTTGCTTGGCCTGCAACTGTGCGCGCTTGGCCAAGCGGAACCGCCGCCGCCGTCCGCCTTGTTCGCCATCCGCGTGGTGGATGCCGAGACCGGCCGAGGCGTCCCACTGGTCGAGCTCGAGACCGTCAACCACCTGCGCTTTTACACCGACAGCAACGGCACCGTGGCGTTTCGCGAGCCGGGCCTCATGGATCGGCAGATTTTCTTCCACGTCCGAAGCCACGGCTACGAATATCCCAAGGACGGCTTCGGCTATCGCGGTGTACGGCTGAAAACCACGCCTGGCACCGAGGCCGTGCTGAAGCTTAAGCGCCTCAACATCGCCGAGCGGTTGTACCGCGTGACCGGTGCCGGCATTTATCGCGACAGCCGCTTGCTGGGCCGGAGCGCCCCGATCGAGCGGCCGCTGCTCAACGGCGCGGTATTCGGCTCAGACAGTGTGGTGACTGCGATTTATCGGGGAAAGCTGCACTGGTTTTGGGGAGACACCAACCGCCCGTCCTATCCGCTGGGCAACTTCCACGTGCCGTTCGCCACGTCGCTACTCCCCGGCCAGGGCGGACTCGATCCCGGCCTCGGTGTTAATCTCACCTACGCCCTCGGCAAAAATGGCTTTGCCAAGGAAGCCGCCAAAATGCCGGGCAAGGGGCCGACCTGGATCGATGGCCTCGTGGTGTTGCCGGACGAAAACCGGCAGTCCCGGTTGCTGGCGCAATACGTAAAAATCAAGTCGCCCCTGACGGTATACGAGCGCGGCTTGGTGCAGTTTAACGACGAGCGGCAACAGTTCGGCCACCGAGCGACGTTCCCGAAAGAAGCGCCGCTCTACCCTCACGGGCATCCGTTTTTGCACCGTGCCGCCGATGGCCGGGAGTATGTTTACTTCGCCGGCGGGATGCCGTTGGTGCGTGTCCGTGCGAGCCTTGCCAGCTACCTCGACCTCTCCCAGTATGAGACCTATACCTTTCTTCCGGCCGGCTCCGGGAGCGATGTGCAGCGAAATCCAGGTGGCAGCTTGAAATTCAAATGGCGTGGAGGACAGCCCAAGCTGGATCACCAGCAGGTGAACAAACTGATCGCCGAAAAGAGAATCAACGCCGGCGAGTCGCCCGTCCACTTGATTGACATCGAAACTGGCAAACCGGTGCTGACCCAGCATGGCTCGGTTTATTGGAACTACCATCGGCAACGCTGGGTCATGGTTATATCGCAGTCGTTCGGCTCGTCGATGCTTGGCGAGATCTGGTTTGCCGAGGCCTCTCGCCCGGAAGGCCCCTGGGTCTACGCCCGGAAGATCGTCACCCACGATGATTACAGTTTCTACAATCCCAAGCAGCATCCCTACTTCGCCAAGGACGGCGGACGCACCCTTTTTTTTGAGGCCACCTACACGTCCACCTTCTCGGGCAACAAGCACCCGACGCCTCTCTACGACTACAACCAAATCATGTACCGCCTGCAACTCGACGACCCCCGGCTGAACCTCCCGGTTCCGGTTTACGAGCGGCCGGGCGATGCCGGATCAACCTGGTCGACTGTGCGTCACGGCAACGCTGCCCCCCGCTTCTTCGCCCTGCCCAAGCCGGCCGAAGGGACGGTCCCGATCGGTTGGGACGAAAAAACCGGCCGCCTCGTGCGCTTGGCCAAGGCCGCCGATGCCCTCTTCCACGCCGCCGCCGATCCCGCCGCGCTTGGCATGGATTATCTCCTGCCGCTCTACGAATGGACGCGCGCCAACCAAGCCCAAACGATTTACTCCCATGATGGCAGCCCTCCCTCCGACGAAAAATGGCAGCGGTCAAAGGAGCCTCTTTGCCATGTCTGGCCACTCCCCCGATCGATTTCCCCGTGAACACTTTACGATCAGCTTTGTTGCTTGGCCTCCTTGCCGCTTGGCCGGACGCTTGGGCGTTGGAATGGCAGCCGGTCACCGTGCCGGGGGAGGCCGGCGGCGCGCGGCCAGGCGGCACCGGCTGGTACCGATGCTGGGTGAAGGTGCCGGACAATTGGGCAACGCTCGGCGGACGCGATCTTTGGGTCGAGTCGGTCACGCTGACAATTGACTCGAGCCACGCCGCGCACGAGGCGTTCCTCAACGGCAAACGCCTCGGTGGTGCGGGCAGCTTTCCGCCGGGGGCCAAGCCAAGCGACGGAAAGCCCAAGCGCTACAAGGTGCCGCCCGGCGGCTTGGCCAAGGGCAAGTGGAACGAACTCGCCATCAAGGTTTTCAACCCCGCAGGCCTCGGCCAATTCCGGGGCAACGGCCCGTCGATACAGGGCTACTTTCTCGAGTGCCTGTTCAGCGGCGAGTGGGAATATCGACCAGGCACAGAGCTGCTGTCGCTTGGCCAAGCGCTCGAGGCCAAGCCGCCCCGTGCCGCCTACGACCAATTTCACGAGGCCAGCCGCGTGCTTTTCGAGGCGCAGACGCTGGTGCACGGCGAGCGGCTCAGCCCAAGCGAGAGCCTTGCGCGATTCGAGTTGGCCGACGGCTTGGCCATCGAGACCGTGTTGCACGAGCCGTTGGTGGCGCAGCCGACGCACGTCAGTTTCGATGCGCGCGGGCGGCTGTGGGTTTCGCATTACGTGCAGTACCCGTACCCGGCCGGGCTGCGGCAAATCAGTCGGGACAAGTATTACCGAGCCAAGTACGACCGCCAGCCCAGGCCGCCGCCGCATCACACGCCCGGCCGCAGCCGTGTCACCGTGCACGAGGACACCGACGGCGATGGCGCTTACGACACGCACAAGGTTTTCGCCGACAAACTCGGCTTGGCCAACGCGGCGCTGCCCGGCCGCGACGGGGTCTGGGTGATGCACACGCCGCACCTGCTGTTTTATCCCGACCGCAATGCCGACGACATCCCGGACGGCGACCCGGTGGTGCATCTGGCCGGCTTCGGTTTTGAGGACACGCACTCGGTGGCCAACGGCATCACTTGGGGGCCGGACGGCTGGCTGTACGGCGCGCAGGGCAGCACGGTGAGTTGCCGCGTCACCCTGCCCGGCATCGATCCGCCGGGCGCGCCGGGGGTTCATTTCGAGGGCTGCATGGTTTGGCGTTATCACCCCAAGTCGCGCGAGTTCGAGATTTTCGCCGAGGGCGGCGGCAACGTGTTCGGGCTGGAGTTCGACGCCGATGGCCGGTTGTTCTCCGGTCACAACGGCGGCGGCACGCGCGGCTTTCACTACGTGCAAGGCGGGCTTTACCTCAAGCAGGGCAAAAGCCCGGGCAAGTTCGGGCCGCCGGACAATCCGTTCGCGTTCGGCGAACTGCCGATGATGCCCGGCGGCAGCATCCCGCGCTTCTCCCACAACGTCATCGCCGTCAACGGCTCCGCCATGCCGGATGAGTGGCAGGGCAGACTGCTCGGTGCCGACCCGCTGCATCGTCACTTGGTGCTGAGCGAACGCAGCGTGCGCGGGGCGTCATTCACCACGCACGACATCAGCTTCCCGGTGAAGAATTCCGACGTCGCCTTCCGGCCGGTTTACATGGCCAACGCCCCCGACGGCTCGCTGCTCATCGCCGATTTTTATGAGCGCTACATCGCGCACGGCCAGCATTACCAAAGCCAGATCGACCCCACCTCCGGTCGCGTTTACCGGCTCCGAGCCAAGGCCAAGCCACTCGTCGCCGACACCAATCTTAGCGCAAAAACCGACGAGCAACTCATCGGGCTTTTGGCGCACCCAAACAAGTGGCACCGGCAAACCGCCGTGCGCCTGCTGGGCCAACGCGCCATCGCCGTGACCAATGCCAAGCTGCGAAAACAGATCAAGGCCGAAACCGGCCGGGCCGCCTTGCACGGACTGTGGGCGCTGCACCAAGCCGGTGGACTCGACGATGCTTTCGCCGCCGAGCTGCTCGGGCATCCGTACCCGCACGTCCGCTCCTGGGCCGTGCGGCTTCGCGGCGATCAACACGAATTGTCAACCGGTTTTTTCAGTGCCGTCCGCCGCTTGGCCAAGCGCGAGGGGCATTCCGAGGTGCGCTCGCAGATCGCCGGCACGGCGATGCGGCTCCCGCGCGACCAGGCGCTTGGCCTGGCGACCGGGCTACTCAACCGCACCGACGACATCGACGATCCGTTTATCCCGCTGCAATGTTGGTGGGTGCTCGAGCGGCACTGCGAAAACGACCGCGGTGCGGTGCTTGAGCTGTTCCGCGACGGATCGTTTTTTCGGCAACCGATGGTCGAGCGGCACATTCTCGAGCGACTCATGCGCCGCTTGGCGGCCCGGGGGCGGCAGGACGATTTCATCGGCTGCGCCGGGTTGCTAAGGAACGCGCCGACCCAGCGGCACCGGGACAAGTTGATGGCCGGTTTCACCAAGGCGCTCGAGGGCCAGGCGCTGCCGCGGTTGCCGGGCGAATTGATCGAGCAATTGCGGCAGCTCGACAACCCGCCGCTGGTGTTGCGTGTCCGGCTGGGCGACTCCGCCGCGCTTGGCCAGGCGCTGTCCGTCATCGCCAACGCCACACAGCCGGCCAAGGATCGGATCGAACTCATCCGCGCCACGAGTGACGCCGGGGTCGACGGTTTAAAGCCATCGCTCTTGATTCTTGTGCAGACGGAACCCAATGCCGATGTGGTTGTGGCCGGGTTGTTGGCGCTGCAACGATTCGTTGATGATTCCCTTGGCCAGGCGGTTATCGGGCGGTACCCAGAATTTCCCCCAGCGGCCAGACCGGCGGCGATTTCATTCCTGGCCAGTCGCCCCGCGTGGAGTCGCCGGTTGTTGGCCGCTGTAAAGTCGGGCAGCTTGGCCAAGCGCGACATCGCGGCGTCAACGGTGGAACTGTTATTGGCTCATGGCGGCAGCGTCGCCGCCCAAGCGAGAAATCTTTGGCCAAGCACAGGCGAAGCCAAGCCGACCACCCAGGCAGCGGAGATCGCCCGGGTGCGTTCGGTGGTGGAGGGGCGGCCCGGCAGTCCGTATCGTGGACGCGAGTTGTACATGCAGCGCTGCGCGGCCTGCCACAAGTTGTTCCACAAAGGGGGACAGGTTGGCCCGAACCTCACCCATTATCAGCGGAACGATCTCGACACGCTTCTGCCGGGCATCCTCGACCCGAGCCGAGAAATCCGTGAAGGCTTCGAGCAAATGCACGTGCAAACCCGTGACGGTCGGCTGCTCAGCGGTTTCCTGACCGATCGCACCGACAAGCTGCTGATCCTGCGCGGCATCGACGGCGGCGACACAGTAGTCGAGCAGTCGCAGGTCGAGTCGACGTATGTGAGTCCGCGAAGCCTGATGCCGGAGGGGTTGCTCGCCGGCTTGAGCGACCAGCAGCTCCGTGACTTCTTCGCCTACCTCCGAATCGCTCAGCCAATCCGGAATTAGAGTGGGCATTGCACCCCAAGATTGCCAAGTGCTTGGCCTTGGCTGCATAGTGGGCGACGGATGAGTAAACAGTTTTACCTCACCACGGCCATCGATTACGTCAACGGGGAACCTCACCTCGGGCACGCCTACGAGAAGGTCATCACGGACATCATTGCCCGGGCGCATCGCAGTCTGGGGCAGGAGGTGTTTTACCTGACCGGTCTCGATGAGCACGGCCAAAAGGTGCAGACTGCCGCCGCTGCCGCCGGCAAGGATCCGCAGCTGTACTGCGATGAGTTTGCGGAGATTTGGGAGGCGTTTGCCGGCCGGCTGAACCTGACGCATGCCGACTTTGTCCGTACGTCGTCGGAGCGGCACAAGGTGTTTGTGCGTGCGGTGCTGCAAAAGCTTTACGATGCCGGACATTTTTATCAGGCGGAGTATCGCGGGTTTTACTCGGCGCGACAGGAGACGTTTTTGACGGAGAAAGACCGGCGCGAGGACGGCACGTTCGATCCTCTTTACGGTGAGGTCGCCGAGTTGGTGGAGCACAATTACTACTTCAAGCTCGGCGAACATCAGCAGTGGCTGATCGACCACATCGAGGCCAACCCCGATTTCGTCCAGCCGGCGACACGCCGCAACGAGGTGCTTGGCTTCCTGAAAAACAACACGCTCGAGGATCTCTGCATCACGCGGCCCAAGGCGCGGCTCGAGTGGGGCATCCCGCTGCCGTTCGACGAGGAATACGTGACGTACGTTTGGTTCGACGCGCTGAGCAACTACGCCAGCATTCCGGCGGCACTCGGCGACGACGCGGCCGCTGGCCCAGTCGGCCTCGAGACAAAGCCGGACGCCCCATCGCTTTGGCCGGCTGACATTCATGTCATCGGCAAGGACATTCTCAAGTTCCACGCCGTCTATTGGCCGATCATGCTCAAGGCGATGGGACTTCCGCTGCCAGGGCAGGTGCTCGTGCACGGTTGGTGGCAGAAGGACGGCCAAAAAATGAGCAAGACCACCGGCAACGTGGTGGATCCCATCGCGGTGATCGACGAGTGGGGCGTTGATGCGTTCCGCTACTACGTCGTGCGTGAGCTGGACATCGGCCCGGACGGCAACTGGACCGACGAAAGTTTTCAGGCCCGCTACTCCGCCGAGTTGGCCAACGGCTTGGGCAACCTCGTCAACCGCTCGCTCTCGATGCTCAACCGTTATCGCGGAGGCACGCTTGAGGCAACGTCCGACGAACTGGCCGCCGACGCCGAAAAATGGATCGCCGAGGCGCGCAAAAACTACGAGTCGCATCACTTGCAGGCGGCGCTTGTGAGCATCTGGGGATTGGTCGATCGCGCCAACCAATACGTCGAGCAGACGGCGCCGTTCAAGCTGGCCAAGCAGGACGATCAAGCCGATCGGCTCAACGAAGTACTGTACAACCTCGCCGAGGCGTGTCGCATCTTGGCCGTTCTACTTTGGCCGGTCGTGCCGGAGACGGCCGAGAAAATTTTCGGGCAACTTGGCCTCGACGACTCGCCGGCAAACTTCAGCTTGGCCAAGTGGGGCGGCTTGGCCAAGGGCCACACCTGCAACAAGCCAACGCCGCTCTTCCCGCGCAAAGACCTCGAGAAAAAGTAGCGCCGGGCCAAGCGCTGGGTTTGGGGGCAGCGTTTCATTTGGCTTGAATCAACTTACCAGTTTGATGGAGCTTGGGCGTTTGCTGACATGTCGGAGGGCAATCAACTGGCTGGCGGGTTTGAGTGGAGCGATGCTTCCAGCCTGACCGAGGAGCAGCATCGCAAACGAATGTGGACCGTGGTGCTGCCGGCCACCGTGCTGCCCCTGTTCGGGGCGCTGCTTTATTTCGTCATTGCCAAGGGGGTGGGCCTGGCGCAGTTGGCCTATTCCGGCACCAAGCTGTTCACGCTGGTGTGGCCGCTCATCGCGGTGCCTTGGATCCTGAAACACCGCATCGAGCGGCCGGTCTGGAGAGAGGCGCGCCACTGGCGAACGCTGCCGTCAGGCCTCCTCGTGGGTGCGGGCATCGTGGGGCTGATGTTTCTACTCATGCAGACCCAATGGATCGGCGAGCCGGTTCGCGCGAATGCGGATCGCATCAGTGACACCATCACCGGACTAGGCCTGAACCGGGCCAACTACTGGGCCTTCGGCATTTGCCTTGCCGTGCTGCATTCGCTGCTGGAGGAATATTACTGGCGCTGGTTTGTCTTCGGCGGACTGCGCCAGTTGATGCCCACCGGCCTGGCGCACGCGCTCGCTGGTGCGGCCTTCATGGGTCATCACGTGGTGGTCGTGCTGCAATTTTTCCCCGTGTCCATCGCGCTCTTTCTCAGTTTCTCGATTGGCTTGGGTGGAGTGATTTGGAGTGGGATGTATGTGCGTCAAGGCTCCCTGCTGGGTGTGTGGCTCTGCCACATCATCGTCGATTTCGGCATCCTCACGATCGGATACCAACTGCTGTTCGGCACCGCGTCGGCTGCCAATTAGCGGGAGAAGCCCCGCCCCTCACTCGGCTTTGCGGAGGCGGAAGAAGTGTTGCGTCTTGATGGTACTCTCTGGCGAAGTAATCCCGGGATACCGTCTTGTTGGGATCGGCTCCCGCATCGAGCAGCACCCGGACAGCCTAGGCTCGATCCAATTTTGCGGCGTAGTAAAGCGGCGTCTGGCCCTTGGTGTCGTCCTTCCGGGCGTCAATGTCCGTGCCGGCCGCGATGTGCTGTTTCGATGAGTGAGACGCTGTCCCGGCTGGCAGCCGTCCAAATGGAGGTCTTGGGCGGATCCGGCTTCTCCTGGCCAAGCGCAGGAAACGCCATTGGTGAAAACGCCGTCAGGAGGAGGATGGACTTGTTCATGACCACGAAGTGAGTCCGAGTTGTGGGAAAAGGCATTTCGAAAGACAAGCCCACATTTCGGCGCTTGGCCAAGCGGTCACTGGTAAAAACACACCGACGGGGGAAAGGACTGAGGGGGAGGTTTGCTTTTCACACCCCTTGACGGACTCCGGGGTTGGGGGAAGGATTGCCGGAACCCCACGAGGGCTTGTCATGCCGCTTATTCTCCAGCGCTTGGGCTGCTTGCCAGTTGTTTTGTTGGCTGCGTTTTTCTGTCTGTCGCCTGGCCAAGCGGCCGGCCTGGCCACGGTGTACCGGTCGGAGATCCGGCCGTTGCTCGATCAATTCTGTTTCGAGTGCCACGCGGACGAGGACGCCGAGGCGGACATCAATCTCGACTCGTTCCAATCGGTCGCCGACATCCGGCGCAACACCAAGGTTTGGCTCAAGGTCGACGACATGCTCTCAAGCCGGCAGATGCCGCCGAAGAAAGCCGACAAGCCAAGCGATGCCCAGCGCGCGAAACTGCAGCAGTGGGTGCACAGCCTGTTGCTCGAGGAGGCCAGGGCGCGGGCGGGCGACCCCGGCCGGGTGACGTTGCGGCGGCTCAACAACGACGAATATAACTACTCCGTCCGCGACCTGACCGGCGTTGCCTCGCTGAACCCCACCCGCGAATTCCCCATCGACGGCGCGGCGGGCGAGGGGTTCACCAATGCCGGCGATGCGCTGGTGATGTCGCCCGCGCTCGTGGGCAAATTTCTCGACGCCGGAAAGGAGGTCGCGCAACACGCCGTGCTGCTGCCAGACGGCATCCGGTTCTCGGAGCACGTCACCGAGCGCGACCGAGCCGACGGGTTGATGGCCCAAATCCAGAATTTTTATGCTCAACACGTGGCTGTTCGCAGCAACGCCGGTGACAACTGGGACGACTCCGCCGAGGCCAAGGCGAACGTGATCAACCGCAACGGCAGCATTCCGCTCGAGCCCTATTTTGCCGCGACGCTCGCCGATCGCGACGCGCTGGCCAAGGGCGGCGAGTCGGTCGCGGCGGTTGCGCGCGCGCGCGGACTTAACGCGAAGTATCTCGGTTCGCTTTGGACGATGCTCACCCGCGCCGACGCCCCGTCCGGTTCGTTTCTGCTGAACAACATTCGCGAGCGCTGGCGGGCGGCAGCGGATGACAACCCGAAGCCGATCGTCGATGCAGTGCAACGGTGGCAGCAGGCGTTGTGGCGGTTCGACCCGATCGGCCACATCGGCCGGCAGGGCGGGCCAACTGCTTGGATGAACCCGAAAAGCATCACGCAATCCAGCGTGGATTTCAGCCTGGAACTCCAGCCGCCGGCGGACGGAAGCGACGTGGTGGTGCACCTCGCTGCCAGCGATGCCGGCGACGGAAGCGAGAACGACTTTGTTCGCTGGCGCAACCCCCGGCTGGTCGGCGGCGGCAAGGCGGATCTCCCGATGCGCGACGTGCCTGGCTTGGCCGGGCGCCTGAGCAAGCTGCGCCGCGAGACGCTGGCCAATACAGCCAAGTTCCTCGCCGCTGCCGCGGAGGCCACCGGCGACGAGCCGGACATCGACGCCCTGGCCAAACGGCACGGGGTGGATGCCGACATGCTGGCGGCCTGGCTCGATTACCTCGCGCTTGGCCCCGGCGGCCCGGTGACGATTGACGGGTTGTTCACCCGGAAAATGCTGAAGAGTGGCGGTTACGATTTCGTGAACGGCTGGGGAACCTTAGGCACGCCGTCCGTCGCGGCCAACTCGTCCGACACGGAAGTGCGCATCCCCGGCACCGCACGGCCGCATGCGGTGGTGGCGCACCCGTCGCCGACGCAGTACGTGGCGGTTGGCTGGCGCAGCCCGATCGATGGCATCGTGTCGGTGTCGGCCAGGATCGCCGACGCGCACAGTTGCGGCAACGGCGTCGAGTGGTGGGTGCAGCATCGAAACAGCCGCAGGGTGAGCAACCTCGGGCACGGCGATTTCGGGGTGAACGGCTCGTCGGAGTTGGCCGCCAAAACCGTGTCGGTGCGGGCAGGCGAAGTGATCCAACTCGCCATCGGGCCGAGGCAGGGCAACCACTCGTGCGACCTGACGCACGTTGACATGACCATCACCGAGACCGGCGGCGGCCGGCGCGTGTGGGATGTTGCCGCGGACATTTCCGGGAACATTCTCGAGGGCAATCCACTGAAAGACAGTCATGGCAACGCCGGCGTCTGGCATTTTTTCAGCGGCAACGTCGCGGACGTGACCAGGGCGTCCGGCGGCTCAATGACGGCACCGGCCGGGTCGCTGCTGGCGAGTTGGAAGGCGGAGACGGACGCGGCCAAGCGAACCGGCTTGGCCCGGCGCATTGAGGCGCTGGCCACCGGCACGGCACCGGCAAAGCCGGGTTCGCCCGACGCGATGTTGTTCAAGCACCTCCAAAAAATCCCGGTGCCGCGCCGCTACGGCAACGTGCTCAAATCGATCGTGCCGGACGAGCGGTTCGGGAAACATCCGCTTGGCCCGTCGGTGGTCACGGCGGACCTAATCGTGCAGGCGCCGGCGATTGTCGAGCTGCGCATCCCGGCGGAGTTGGCCGAGGGTCGGACGCTGGTGCTCTCCGGTGAACTCGAGCCGGAGCACGGCCAGAAAGGCAGCGTCCAACTTACGGCCGGCTTGGCCAAGCCGCAGCCGCGCGGGCTCTCACCGGGATGGCCGATTGTCGTCGCCGCTGGCAGCGCAGCGGAGAAGCGGTTGGCTGCTGGCCTGGACGATTTCCGCGACCTGTTTCCGGCGTCGATTTGTTACCCTAAAATTGTGCCGGTGGACGAGGTGGTGACGCTTGCGCTGTACTTCCGCGAGGACGAGCCGCTGCAACGGCTCATGCTCAGCGACGAGCAAAAGGGGGAACTCGACCGGCTTTGGGACGAGTTGCTCTACATCACCAGGGAGCCGTTCAAGGTGGAGGTCGCGTACGAGCAGATCGTCGAGTTCTCGACTCAGGACCGGCCGGATCTAGTCATCGCGTGGAAACCGTACAGGGAACCGCTGATGAAACGGGTTGCGGCCTTTCGCGAACGCCTCGAGGCGGACGAGCCGAGGCATCTTTACAGTGTGCTGGAGTTTGCGGGGCGCGCGTGGCGGCGGCCGTTGAGTGGTGAAGAGCAGGAGGGATTGCGGGCGTTGTATCGCGGATTGCGGGAGCGCGAGATTCCGCACGAGAAGGCGATTCAATTGACGATCGCCCGGGTGCTGACCTCGCCGGTGTTTCTGTATCGCCGTGAGAAAGCGGGTGGTGGCGCGAAGCCGGTGGCGGTGACAAACGCCGAGTTGGCCACGCGGCTGAGTTACTTCCTGTGGTCGTCGCTGCCGGATGCGGAACTGCGCCGCGCAGCCGACGACGGCGAGTTGACCGGCGACAAAACGTTGCTCGCGCAGACGCGCCGCATGCTGTGCGACTCGCGCACGCGGCGCCTGGCCGAGCAGTTCACCTGCCAGTGGCTGCACATTCGCGGCTTCGACCAAAACGACGACAAGAACGAGAAGCTTTATCCGACGTTCCCGGAACTGCGCGGCGCGATGTACGAGGAGTCGGTTCGGTTTTTTGAGGACATGTTTCGCAACGACGGCCCGGTGCTGGATTTGCTGAGCGCCGATCACACGTTTCTCAACGAGCGCTTGGCCAAGTTCTACGGAATCGACGGCGTGATCGGAAGCGAGTGGCGGCGGGTCGATGGCGTGCAGGCCAGGGGGCGCGGCGGCGTGCTCGGCTTGGCCACGGTGTTGGCGGCCAACTCCGGCGCGTCGCGCACTAGCCCGATCCTGCGCGGCAACTGGGTTTACGAGACGCTGCTTGGCGAGCGCCTGCCGAGGCCGCCGGCCAACGTGCCGCAGTTGCCGGAGAGTGTGCCAATAGGGCTGACCGCGCGGGAGTTGATCGAGCAACACAGTTCAACCCCCGGATGCGCCAAGTGCCACAAACTCATCGACCCGTTCGGTTTTGCTCTGGAGCAGTACGACGCCATCGGGCGGTTTCGGCCCAAGGCGGTTGACACGAAAACCAGGCTCGCGGACGGCACGGCCGTCGAGGGCATCGACGGACTGCGACACCACTTGGCCACCGAGCGGCTAGACGATGTGCTGGCGCAATTCTGCCGCAAACTGCTTGGCTACGCGCTTGGCCGCGAGGTGGCGTTGTCCGACTTGCTGTTGCTCGAAGAAATGCAGAAGCGACTGAAGGCAAATGACTTCCGTTTCAGCGCAGCGGTGGAGGCGATCGTCACCAGCGAGCAGTTTCGCAAAATTCGAGGGCGTCTGGCCAAAGATGAGGTTTGATTGTGACCGCAACCAATTTAGCATGAACCGAAGGGCTGAACTCGATATGAACAAGATGCGTTACCAACTTTCCCGCCGCACGATGCTGCGCGGGCTGGGCGCGTCGATGGCGTTGCCGTGGATGGAATCGCGCCGCGTATGGGGCGACACCCGGCTCGACGCGACGAAGGCCAGTGAGGCGCCGACGCGCATGGCCATCCTGTTTTCCGGCTGCGGTTATCACCGGGACGAATGGTGGGCCAAGGGCGAGGGTGCCGACATGGAGCTGGGCAAGGTGCTCACGCCGCTTAACGAGTTTCGCGACAAGATGGTGTTCATCCGCGGCCTGTACAATGCCGAGGCGCTCAAGGGCAACATCCACAGTTCGCAAACCGGCAACCTGCTCTCCGGCGCGCCGTTGGCCCCGGGCGGGCGGATCCAGTCCGGCACGAGCATCGATCAATTGGTGGCGCAGCACATCGGGCACCGCACCAAGCTGCCAAGCCTCGTGCTCGGCTGCGAAAAGGCGAACCCCTCGGTGCACAAGGATTACTCGATGCTCTACAGCTCGCACATCTCGTGGAGCAGCCCGACCACGCCGACGCCGCTCGAGGTCTACCCCGCGCTGGCGTTTGATGAGATGTTCAAAAACAAGGCGCAAGCCGGCGACCAAAGCGTGCTCGATGCTGTGCTGTCCGACGCGGGGGATCTGCGCCGCAACATCAGCCGGCTCGACCAGCAAAAGCTCGACGAATATTTGAACTCCGTCCGCGAGGTCGAACAACGAATCGAGAGCGCCGGCAAACGCGGCGAACTGCAAGGCTGGCGGCCGACCCTGGCCAAGCCGGACATCCCGCGCCCGCGGGACGGCTACCCGCAGGACATCGTCGAGCATATGCGGCTGATGAGCGACCTGCTCGTGCTGGCGTTCCAGACCGACACCACGCGCATCTGCACCCTCAAGCTGAACAACGACCACGGCACGCTGCGCTTCCCGCACCTCGGCGTGGACTACATGATCCACCACCTGCTCTCGCACAGCGACACGGACGACTGGCTGAAAGTGAACCAGTTTTTCCTCGAGCAAATGGCCTACATCGCCGGTCGACTGGATAAAATACAGGAGGGCGAACGCACCGCGCTCGACAACACGATGCTGATGCTCTGCTCCAGCATGGTCAACGGCCATCACGACGCCAACCAGCTCCCGGTCGTGATGCTCGGTGGCGGCGGTGGCCGCATCAAGGGCGGCCAGAATTTGGATTACCTCGGCAAGCCCGACCGCCAAATGTCCCGCCTGTTCCTCAGCATGATGGACAAAATGGACGTCCACCCAAAAACCTTCGGCGACGCCACCGCGCCCTTGGATGAAGTGTAACGCTTGGGTGGGCCTAGTGTCTCTGCGACGATAAATATGCGATTGATTTTGTTTGCCGCCTTTTTTGCCGCGGGCTTGGCCAAGCCGCTGGCGGGGCCGCTCGAGGCGGATGTGCACCTGACCTTCCCGCTGACGAAGCAGAAGATGCTCGGCATCCACGTGGACGCGAGGCTGTACGAGTACGATCCGTGGCTTGCCGATGTGTCGGCGACGCTCGTGGATCAAGTGGAGTTCGAAGGCCTTGATCTCAGCACCAAGGCGCACTCGCTGCTCGACGTTCATTTCTTGGCCAAGCGCAAAACGCGGATGAACTACTATGTGTCGATTCGCGCTTATGCCGAAAAGGGCGGCACGCAGTATTATTTTATCGATGGCTTCCAGAAAATCTTTGAGGGCGTGGACGTGGATGAACTGGACATCGAGTTAGCCACGCGCTTGCCTAAAAAGAATCCAACCGATGATCCAGTGATTGTTGGGGAGGGTGGCGGTAGCGGGGAAGCCACAGGCAGACTTATCGGCATACATCGCGCTGTGGAGATCGAGTGGGAGGGCACCGACGGCGATGAGTTTCTACTGCAAAAATCATCCGACCTCGAGAACTGGGAGACGGTCGAGACGGTGGTTGGCAACGGCGGCGCGGTGTCCACCTTCCTGCGGGTAGGAGGGCGCGTTCAGTTTTGGCGCCTCCACCGCGATTAGCCGCATTCCGGCTTTACAGGGCGGAGCGACGGAGCCACACTCCCCGGCTGAGCTGCGGCGTTGCAGCCGTTTCCTTTTTACCATGAAAAACATCCGAATATTTTTTTCCGCTGTGCTTGGCTTGGCTGCGTTTGGCCAAGCATTTGCCGCCGACAAGCTGGCCATCGAGCGCGTGCCCGGCGCCAAGCCGCGCAATGTCGTTTTCATCCTGACCGACGATCATCGCTACGACGCGATGGGCTTCATGGGGCATCCGTTTTTGAAGACGCCGCACCTCGACTCGATGGCCCGGAACGGTGTGCACCTGAAGAATGCGTTCGTGACCACGTCGCTTTGTTCGCCGAGCCGGGCGTCGATCCTCACCGGGCTGTACACGCACAAGCACCGGGTGATCGACAACAACCAGCTCGTGCCGGATGGGACGGTGTTCTTCCCGCAACATTTGCAGAAGGCCGGCTACGAGACGGCGTACATCGGCAAGTGGCACATGGGCGGCAGCACCGACCAGCCCCGGCCGGGGTTCGACCACTGGGTGAGCTTTCGCGGACAGGGCACGTATCTGCCGTCGCGCAACGGACTCAACGTCAACGGCAAAAAGGTGCCGCAGAAAGGCTACATCACCGACGAGTTGACCGACTATGCCGTGGACTGGCTGCGCAGCCGCAAACGGGACAAGCCGTTTTTCCTCTACCTCTCGCACAAGGCGGTGCACGCGCAGTTCACGCCGGCGGAGCGGCATCGCGGCACGTATGCCGATGCGGAAGTTGTGCCGCCCAAGTCGCAGGCCGACTCGCCGGCGAACTACGACGGCAAGCCGCGTTGGCTGAAGGATCAGCGTAACAGTTGGCACGGCGTCGACTTCGCGTACCACAGCGGCATCGACGTCGAGAAGTTTTACAAAGATTACTGTGAGGCGTTTCTCGCGGTGGACGACAGCATCGGCCGGGTGCTCAAGACGCTCAAGGAGATGGGCGTGCACGACGACACGCTGGTGATTTACATGGGCGACAACGGGTTCATGTTCGGCGAACACGGTCTGATCGACAAGCGGGTCGCCTACGAGACCTCCATCCGCGTGCCGATGGTGATGCAGTGCCCGGCGCTCTTCGGGGGCGGCCAAGTGGTCGAGCAGGTCGTCGCCAACATCGACATCGCCCCGACTGTGTTCGAGGCGGCTGGCATCAAGACGCCCGGCTACATGGACGGCTTGAGCTTCATCCCGCTTGGCCAAGGGAAGGACATCCCGTGGCGCGACTATTTCCTCTACGTCTATTACTGGGAGAAAAACTTCCCGCAATCGCCCACGGTGTTCGCGTTGCGCGGCGACCGCTACAAGTACATCACCTACTATGGCCTGTGGGACACCGACGAGTTGTACGACATACGCAGCGACCCCGGCGAAACCAAAAACCTCATCGCCGATTCCAAGCTCAAACCGGTCGTTCGCGAGATGGAAGACAAGCTGTACGGGATGCTGGCCGAGAGCGGCGGGATGTTCATCCCGCTCAACCAGCCAAGGGGCAACTCACAGAACAAGCGCCTCAAGTCGCGCTCCAAGCCGGGTGCCTTCCCGGATCAACTCGTGGTGGACGAGCCGATCAACCGGAGCGCCCGATAATCCGTGCCGCGAAAGCTCAGTTCCATCGCTCCCGATTGGTGGGACTACACCACGCTCGAGGAAGACCTCATCAGCGACGCAGCGGCGCTCACGCCAAGTGACATTCAGCAATTGTCGCGTCCCGGCTTTCGCGTCGTGATGTACGATACGCTGGAGGATTTCTATTTGGCCGAGGCGCTTGAGTATATCCATGCCTGGCGTGAGGCGACTGCGGATAATCCGGTCGGCATCTGCGGGCCGATCGGGCCGACCGAGCAACTGCCACTCGTCGCCCGCTTGGTCAACGAGCTTGGCCTGTCGCTGCAACACTCGCATTTCTGGGGCATGGATGAATGGGTTGGCGACGACGGCCGCGAAGTGCCGACCGACCACCCGTTGTCGTTCGAGCGGGCGGATCGCGAACTGTGTTTCGACCGGATTACGCCTGGCCAGACGATGCCGGAGAAAAATCTGCATTTTCCCAAGGCCGACACGACGGCCTATCGAGAGAGCTGGGACGGCGTTCGCTGCGCGGTGATGCAGGGTGGCCAGGGCGACATCAAGCACTGGGCGTTCAACGATCCGCTGCGACGCGAGGGGGAGTATGCCGATGCACCTTCGACGCCAGAGGAATACCGCAAGCTCGCCACGCGCGTGGTCGAGTTGCACCCGATCACGCTGGCGCAAAACGCCCGCACCTCTGGCGGCGGCAACATCACCATGGTGCCGCAACGCGCCGTCACTGTGGGGCCGATCGAAACATGGCAGTCGGAGAAGGTCAGCATCTGGCACGCCGGCGCGCACGACAACCCGCTTGGTCAACGGCTCACGGCGCTGATGATTTCCAAGGGCATCACCGACAGCAGCGTGCCGATGTCGCTACTCGCTGACCACCCGAACGTCCAGTTCAACTACTACCGGGGCGGCCTCGGCACCTGCGACGTCGAGATGCACTGAAGCCACTTGGCCAAGCGCTTGCTGTTACCCGAGACATTGGCCAAGGGCGTCGAGGAAGCGCTCGACGTTGGCCGTGGTGGCGTTGTGGCCCATGAGGCCGACCCGCCATATTTTGCCCTTCATCGGGCCGAGGCCGGGACCCACCTCGATGCCGAAGTCGCTGAGTAGGCGAGCGCGCACACCAGCTTCGTCCGCGCCATCCGGCACACCGACAGCGTTGAGTTGCCAAAGCTGATGTCCCTCCTGCGAGATGATCGATAGGCCCAGTTTGGCCAAGCCGGCCTTGAGGGTTTCGTGTGCCTGCCGGTGCCGGCTCCAGCGAGCCTCGAGGCCTTCCTCCAAGACCAGACGCAGCGCCTCGTGCAGTGCGTAGTTCATGGTAATGGGTGCGGTGTGGTGGTACACGCGCTCCGAGCCCCAGTAGCTGGCAAGAAAATTCACATCGAGATACCAGCTCTGCACCTTGGTTTTGCGACCGGTGATAACGTCCATCGCGCGTGGGCTGAACGAAACCGGCGCGAGACCCGGTGGGCAGCTCAGGCATTTTTGGGAAGCGCTGTATGCGGCATCAACCTGCCAGTCGTCGATGGCCACCGGGCAGCCGCCAAGCGACGTCACGGTATCGAGCAGGAACAACGCGCCGGCGTCGCGGGCCAGGCGCGAGATTTCCTCAACCGGCGTGAGCGCCCCGGTGGAGGTCTCGGCGTGAACGATGGCGACGAGCTTGGGTTGGCAATCCTCAAGTGCGGCGGCAATAGCTGACGGCTCGATGATCGTGCCCCATTCGGCCTCGACCCTGTTGACGGTGGCACCGCAGCGTTCGGCGACGTCACACATTCGCGCACCGAACACGCCGTTGACACCGATCACCACCTCGTCGCCCGGCTCGAGCAGGTTGACGAAGCAGGCCTCCATCCCGGCGCTGCCGGTGGCGCTGACAGGGAAGGTCATCTCGTTTTCGGTCTGGAATACATGGCGCAGCATTGACTTGATCTCCTCCATCATGCCGATAAAGGCAGGATCAAGGTGGCCGATAAGTGTGTGCTGCATCGCCTGCAAAACCGACGGCGCCGCGTTGCTCGGCCCAGGGCCAAGCAACAACCGCTTGGGAGAGGAAAAAGTGGCGGGAATGCCGGGGTTGCTCATGCGATGAGGTCGTGAACGACATGGCCGTGGACGTCGGTCAGGCGGAAGTCACGGCCTTGGTAGCGGTAGGTCAGCCGTTTGTGGTCGATGCCCAACTGGTGAAGGATGGTGGCGTTGAGGTCGTGAATGTGCATGGTGCCGGGCGTCCACTTGTCCTTGGTGGGCCTGATCATGTTGCCGTCGGAGTCGGTGATGTTATAGGCGTAGTCATCAGTCCGGCCGTAGGTGATGCCCGGCTTGATTCCGCCGCCGGCCATCCAGGTGGTGAAGCAGCGCGGATGATGGTCTCGTCCGTAGTTCGTCTCGGTCAGCTTGCCTTGGCAGTAGGCGGTGCGGCCAAATTCGCCGCCCCAGACGACCAGCGTCTCGTCGAGCATGCCCCGCTGCTTGAGGTCGGTGATCAATGCGGCGCTGGCCTGGTCGATGTCTTTGCACTGCGACTCGTGTTCCTTGGGCAGGCTGCCGTGCGCGTCCCAGCCGCGATGGAAAATCTGGATGTTGCGCACGCCGCGCTCGGCCAGTCGGCGGGCGTTGAGGCAGCAGGCGGCAAAGGAGCCGGCGCTTTTGGCTTCTTCACCGTACAGTTCAAACGTCGCATCACTCTCGCCCGTCAGGTCCATCAGTTCCGGCACGGAGGTCTGCATGCGGTAGGCCAGTTCGTGCTGCTGGATGCGCGCCAAAATCTCCGGGTCGGCGAACTGCTTGTAATGCGCTAGGTTGATCGCGGCCAGCGTATCGAGCTGGGCGCGGCGATCCCTGCCGGTGACGCCGGCCGGGTTTTTCAGGTACAACACCGGGTCGCCCTCGCTGCGCAACAGCACGCCTTGATGCTCGGACGGCATGAAGCCGGTTCCCCAAAGCCGGTTGAACAAGCTCTGCTCGGGGAACTTGGAGCGAGCGTGCATGACGACGTAGCCCGGCAGGTTCTCGTTCACGCGACCCAGCCCGTAGCTGAGCCAGGCGCCGAGGCTGGGGCGGCCAGGAACCTGGCTGCCGGTCTGGATGTAGGTGATCGCCGGGTCGTGGTTGATCGCCTCGGTGAAGGTGCTGTGCACGACGCAAAGCTCCTTCGCCACTTGGGCCGTGTACGGCAGCAACTCGCTGACCCACACGCCCTGGTCGTTGTTTTCGTGCCTCGTGTATTTGTATTTGCTCGGGCAGACCGGCAGCGTCTTTTGTCCGGCCGTCATGCCGGTGATGCGCTGGCCGTCGCGGACGTGCTCGGGCAGATCCTTCCCGAACATCTCGCGCATCTTCGGCTTGTGACTCCAGAGATCGTGATGGCTCGGCCCGCCGCTCATGAAAAGATAAATCACCCGCTTGGCCTTGGGCGCAAAGTGCGTGCCGCCCGCTTGGCCAGCGGAGTTGGCGAGCAGATCCGGGCCAATGATGTTTGCCAGGGCGGCCGTGCCCAGGCCAAGCGCTGCGCGGCCGAACAACTGTCGCCGCGTCATCATCAGTTCGGATTCTCGAATTGGGTTTTGTTCGTTCATGAGTCGAGTGGGTGCATCATCAAAACATCATCAGCGCCAGGTCGCTGGCGAGGAGGGTGGCGGAGAGTTGTGTCCACGCGGCGTGGCTTGTGGGGTCGAGTGACTTGTCCCGGGGCACTTCGCCGGTTTCGAGCAGTTTGATGGCGTCTTTTTCAGCGGGGGCATAGCGTTCGCGCATGGTTTTCAAAAGTTGGGCGCAGGCGTCGCGCTCGGCGGCGCTGGGCTCGCGGCAGGCGAGCAGGGTGAAGAGCAGGTCGAGTCGCTCGGCATCGGTGGCGCGTTCCTTGAGCAGACGCTCGGCGAACATCCGGGCCATCTCGATGCGCTGGGTTTCGTTGAGCAGGCCAAGCGCCTGCAGCGGCGTGTTGGTGCGCGAACGCTGCACGCAACTCGACTCGCGGCTCGGCGCGTCGAAGAGCGTCATCATCGGGTGCGGGCTGGTGCGCTTCCAGTAAACGTAGAGGCTGCGGCGGTAGAGCCGCTGGCCGCTGTCGCGCACATAGTTTTTCGTGTTGCTGCCGGGATGGGCGAGTGCCTTCCACAGGCCGGCCGGCTGGTACGGCTTCACGCCTTCACCGCCCATGTGGGGGTCGAGCAGGCCGCTGGCCCAAAGCGCGATGTCGCGCAGCACCTCGGCGTCGAGCCGGTAGTGCGGGCCGCGAGCCCAGAGTTTGTTCTCGGGATCGTTCACGCCGTCGCGCAGCGCGGAGCCTTGGCGGAAGGTGCGGCTGTTCACCATCAGCCGCAACATGTGCTTGAGATCCCAGCCGCTGTCGTGCAACTCGACGGCCAGCCAGTCGAGCAACTCCGGGTGGGTCGGCTGCTGCCCCTGCAGGCCAAAATCCTCCGGCGTGCGGACCAGCCCTGCGCCGAAGACACGCTGCCAGATGCGGTTGACCAGCACACGGGAGACGACAGGTTGCTCGCGGCTGGTGAGCCACCTGGCCAGGCCAAGCCGGTTGCGCGGCTCGCCCTCAGGGAAGGGATTCATCGCCTTGAGCACGTCCGGCTGCAACGGCTCACCGGTGGGCAGGTTGTACTCGCCGCGATCGAGCAGCCGGGTTTTGCGCGGCTTGGCCAAGTCCCTGGCGACGAGCGTGGTGGTGAATCTGGCCGTGGCGTCGGCGCGTTGCTTGATGAGTTGTCCGGCCTCGGCCTGCAAACCAAGCTTGGCCAGGCGGCCCTCCGGCTTGGCCAAGTCGGCGAGCGACTCACCCGGCTTGGCCCCGGCCTTAGCCAACAACCGGTCGCGCGCCGACTCGAGATGCGTCCAGTCATACCACGCCGCTTGGTCGGCCGGCACCTTCAGCGTGGGTGCATAGTCGTACTTGTTGCCGTCAAGCGGCCCCTCGGCGGTGTTGTTGAAAAACGCGAGCAGCCGGTAGTACTCGGTCTGCTCGATGGGATCGTACTTGTGCGTGTGGCAACGCGAACAGAGCATCGTCATGCCGAGGAACACCGTGCCGAGCGTCTCGGTGCGGTCGAAGTTGTTCTTGGCCTGAAACTCCGCCGGGATCACGCCACCCTCGGCGGTGGTGGGGTTCATCCGCACGTAGCCGGTGGCGATGCGCTGCTCCATCGTCGGTTCCGGCAACAGGTCGCCGGCCAACTGCCACTCGATGAACTCGTCGAGTGGCTGGTTGCGGTTGAGAGAGCGCACGACCCAGTCGCGGTACGGGTAGATGCCGCGTTTGTTGTCGAGGTGCAGCCCGTGCGTGTCGCCGTAGCGCACGGCGTCGAGCCAGTAGCGCGCCTGGTGCTCGCCGTAATGCGGATCGGCGAGAAGCCGCTCGACCAACTGCTCGTAGGCGTTCGAGCTGCCGTCGTCCAAAAACGACTGAAGCAACTCCGGCGACGGCGGCAGGCCGGTCAGCACGAGCGCGAGCCGGCGGGCGAGCGTCGGCTTGTACGCCTCGGCGGCGAAGTCGATGTCGCCGGTGAATTGATTCCCGATGAACGCATCGATGGGGAGATCCTGGCTGGGCGGCGTTGGCCTGGTTGGCGGCACGAACGCCCAGTGCTCGGTGTAGCCGCCGCCCTGCAACACCCAGCGCTTGAGCAGCGCCCGCTCGGCGGCGGTGAGTTGTTTCTCGGCATCCTCCGGCGGCATGGGGTCGTCCGCGTCGTGGATGCGGCCGATGATTTCGCTCTTGGCCAAGTCACCGGGATCGACTGCCCTGTAGCCGCCGAGATCGCTCGTTGCGCCCTCGAACGAGTCGAGCCGCAGCAGATCCTCCTTCCTCGAGTCCGGCCCGTGGCAGACGAAACATTTATTCGACAGGATGGGGAGGATTTCCCGCGAAAAATCCACGGGCGTCTCGGCAGCCGTCGTCGAAAAAGCCACCGTGAACACCGAGGCGAGCAAAGTCAGAGCGCGATCCACATGGGAATACTACTCCAAAACTGCCTGTTTTTCAAGGAAATGAATCGGTTTAGTCACGCCAAAAAGTCGATTCGGGGCCGACCGAGTAGCGCACCGCCATCTCTGGCGTGGCCACCGGCACCTGCCCCCGGTGCAGCGACTCGACGCCGGCCAGCGTCATGCCGGACGTCAGCAACGTGCGCTCGACCGGGTACGGCACCTTGCCGGTGATCACCGTCTCCTCAATGTGACGGCAGAGAGGATGAAAAAAGTCCGCTGTCGTTGAGCCGTGGCCCGGCATCGGCAGGTACATTTGTGTCGAGACGATCTCGTTGGTGTCGGCGCGAAGACCGGCGTAGTTGAAATCCTGAATCTGCGTCAGGATCATCGTCGTGCGGAAGCCGTCGAGGTGCTCGATGAAATAGGCGATGGAGTTGGGGAAGTTTTTGCGCGCCCAGTCGAACGTGATTTTGCCGGTGTAGTAGCCGCCCTCGACCGGCAGGTTGTGGCTGCGCGTGTAGGCCGAGACGACGAGCCGCCGCGTGTCCGCGTGTTCCG
>Ga0208879_1000456_pt1 | contig 42320 bp, 27 predicted proteins | sample Knorr_S15_td_Bot_FD_185605 | JGI IMG/M metagenome (GOLD analysis project Ga0208879, IMG submission 185605) | Marine microbial communities from Southern Atlantic Ocean transect - Knorr_S15_td_Bottom_ad_5009_LV_A (SPAdes) (version 2) | ecosystem: Environmental > Aquatic > Marine > Oceanic | place... | reverse complement strand
GGAGGGGATGGCAGCATCGGACATCGCCATCACTCCTGACGGGCGGTTTCTTTACGTCCCAGTGCGCGGTTTCGGCAAGCCCCTGAACGCGGTGTTCGGCTATGCGATCGGGGAGGGCGGGCGGCTGAAATCACTCGGCATGACGGCAACCGACAGCATCCCCTGGGCGCTTGGGATGTCCCCGCACGGAGATCACCTGTTCGTCACCTCCTCCAAACAAGGTTCCCTCGCCGCATATGCCATCGACAACAAAGGCGGCCTGAAGAAGGAGGCCTCCGTCAAGATCGGAGAGCGCTTCTGGGACATCCTCGTGCTCGGAGATACTTCGGAATAATTGCTCGTAAATTGATTTTTCAAGCCGGGTTTCCCAGAACCTGTCACTGCGATCATCATCGGGGGAAATATTCGCAACGGGGATTTTGATCGTCACTAATTTGAAAATCTCTGTCCAGTTCCTCCACCGACGGGAGGGATTCTTCAATGAACGATCATCCAACGCCAAGGAACCCTGCCATGACTTCCACGAGTCGATCCCACCCGAAATTGTTTTCGTCTTTCCTGCTAATTTCAACCATCCGGGAACGCCGCCACCGTTTCACTAAGCGTCGCATTTGCCCCTACTTGATCAGGAGATTTGGCTAGCACCTCGTGTTTAATAGAGTCATACGAGAACCGCTCGAGTCCTTCGTCGCCCATTTGGGGTATTCCTACTGAACAGGTTGGCGTACAGTCTACTGCTGGAGCCGCCGGCATCTGGACAATCACCCGGTAATGGCGATTGGAGTCCGCCATTTGTAAGTTGTTGAGGGAGGATTGTTGTCTTCCGGTCATCCTTTATCCCGTTTTCACGAGGTCCGGAACGTATGCGTTACCTGCTTTTCCTTCGCCGTGGGCTGGTCCTTGTCCTCCTTGGCACGGGCTGGCTCTGGACCGTTGCCGGGGCTGCCTTCTGCCCACTCCTGCCGATGGCCCTGCGGACTGCCGCTGCACTGCTGTGCGTGATCGTTCCTGTCTGGACCTGGCGCCGGTCGAAGCAGGCACGATGGCGGCCGGCAGGTCTGCTGGTATCTTTTCTGACCGTCGCGGGGTTGCTGCAGCTGACACGTCCACAAATCGATCGACCCTGGGAAGCGGATCAACAGCAGTTGTCGCGGGTTGAGGTGACCGGGCATCACGTGTTGATTCATCACGTGCGGGACATCCAGAAAACAACTGACAGCCAGATGGATTACTACAACCTATCTTTTCCTCTCAACCAGCTTAGTAATGTCTGGTTCGGTGTCGAGTTGCTGGGAGGAAGCCGCCTTGTGGCGCACACCTTCCTGGCATTTTCCATTGATCGAGATGACGGACGGGAGTACTTCAACATCTCCATCGAAATCCGTCGTGAACAGGGAGAGACCTTCAGCCTGCCAGGCGGACTCTATCGCAATTTTGAACTGATGTACGTCTTCGCCAGTGAAAGGGATATTCTTATCCGCCGAGGGCTGGAAGAGGAGGATCTGATCATGTTGTTCCCGGTACGTGCAACGCCCGAGATTGTCCAGCGTCTTTTCCTGGACATTGCCGCTCGCGCAAACCGGTTGCAAAGCGAGCCGGAGTTCTATCACACGGTGACAAACAACTGTACGAACAACATCGGGGCCCATGTAAACCGGATTGCCGCCCACACACTGAATCCCTTGGATCCGCGGATGCTCTTTCCGGGACTGGCAGACACGTTGCTTTTTGACCAGGGCCTGCTCGACAGCGACCTGGACCTGGAATCGGCTCGCCGTCATTTCCGGGTGGACCAGAGGATAAAGGAAAACTCCGAAAGAGAAGACCTTTCCGACTGGATTCGTCGCTTCGAAGAGTAACCGGTGCTTACCGCCGCAACTACGATGGGTTTCGGTTAGTTCGTGAGTTGGATTAGTTCCGTAGTCATCCTCGACCTCTAACACCCCTCATATCTACCTCCCTACATTTGTTATTCATCTTCGGCTGGAGTAGTATGAACGCTTGCCAGCTTTCTAATTTCTCAACAATACCCATCTACCATGCCAGACCACGAAGACAATGCCCCATTTCACCTGTCAAAACTGCCTAACTGGCGAACATATCACGCTTTCCTTGGAAGCAAATAATCCACATACACCAGATACTACGATGTTATGTCGCAGTAGTGGTGAACAGCTGGGTTATTTCAAAGCAAAAATAACCGGAGATAAAGTGCGAACGCGATTAGACGAGGGCTATCGTCCCGGCGATGCGGCGAGGGTAGTTCGGTCAATTTCTTTGTTTGCATTCATGGTGCGCCAATAATGGATGAACCGATTATTCTTGTGTTTGCTGTGGTGTTTATTATTTGTGTTATCGTCATTGTTGTATCATTAACAAATGAAGCCGCCAGACGATCAGAAGAACGCCGAGTTTTCCGCAAGGAATACGATGAATTTCTAGTAAAAAATAAAAAAGCGTTGGACCATTTTTCGAAATTGTATGAGGAAAGAAAAGAACAAATTGGAATCGTTGAATGTCCTCAGTGCATGTGGAGGGGCGAGTGGGGGACAGGCATGAGTTTCAAACAGATCTTTGCTGGTGATCTCAATAAAAAGAAAGCTATTTGCGACGACGATCCAGATATTTCAATGTATGACGACAACCGACAATTTGAATGCCCAATTTGTACTTCTCCGAATTGGAAAAAGGTCTAGTTACCAACCATTGTTATTCAGTGGAATCAGGGGTCTACCGGCGACCACCATGATAATCAAGCCAATAAACGGCAATATTAACATCAAGCAAAATGCAGTGCGTGCCTTCTTCATTCTGCGGATCACATCTTCAGATTGAATGAAATTCCCAAGTCGCATCTAGTCAGTTAAGAATAAAAACAGGCAAATTAGGGGTATCAATTACAAAACGAGCGTTATGAAAATTGACCCTACGAGTGGCATTTCTAAAAACCACAGGACGCCACGGTGCCAATCAGAAGACCACACGCCTAGGTGCGTGTTATTTTCCGTGAAATACGGAAAGGCAATTATTGGAGACCGCCGAGACAGATTTCATTTGTGATGAACATTTGCTTGAACCCGCCTCTGTTTATTGCTATATATAAACAAACAACTCATTCCTTGGGGGACGACTTTTAAGGTCCGTTACGACCAATATTGGAGGCCAGGCCGTGCAAAACGAATTAAAAAAACAAATTGCCCTTAATGTGCAGCGAGCTGCCGGCGAACGATATAGTACTTTACTTTTTTACGAATCCCTTTGTAAGTTTCTTGCATGGTTTACGCTGATATTTGGGATTATCATTGGTGTTGTCATTGTCGTTCGGATGGCGGAATACTCGCGCGTGGAGGAAACGCTGGTTACCGCAGTTGTCTGGATCGTTAGTTGTGGATTATCTTGGCTTTCACTGATGGTCACTGCAAATATGATCAGAGCATTTGTGGATATCGCGGTGAATTCTTTTGTGAGCGTTGAATTGCAAAAACTTGATTGAAGTAGGATTTGGGATGGAAATATATAAACCACAGACGACAGCAGATCTCTTATTAAGCGTTCCAAATATATTGAACTTCTTATTACTGGCCGTGTGCCTGGTTGTTATATGTCGGTGGAGGAGAGGTAAGAAACGTCAATTTACACCTTTTGTTTTCCTCGTACTCGCGTGGTTGGGACTCCATACATTGTATGTTCCGTATATGGTAATATTCCGAAACCGATGGAATCTGGCTGCCGACTATTTAGGTTATTGGTTTTCCAATATTCTGTACCCGTTAGAACAGATTGCACTCATTATCCCGATTTTCATCTTGATTTTCCTCGCATTTAAACGATCGCGGTACAATCGATCGCGGTACAGTAGAAAACCTACCACGGAGCGTTCCAGTCGATACGTTGGACTGGATTTAGACTAAAAGGAGCTCGTTAACTTGCGTTTCATATTAAGCGTTATCCCGATTGTGGCGGCGATAGGTCTGCTCACGTTTATTGCGCTGAAGACAAGCGATAACAAACATAAGCAAACAATAGAGAAGAACTAGCAAAACGCATCGTCGCAGCACAACACGCACAAAGTAAAACAACCGAAGGCCCTCAAGTACAACCGAATTAACTCAACGCACTAAATCAAAACCGCTAATCACTAACCAAAAACGATAACACGATGGCACGACAACTTGGACGAATCCTTGTCGACATGGGCTTCATTGATGACGGCCAATTGGAAATGCTTGTCGAAGAACACGGACAACAACCTAGCGTTCAAATCGGTAAAGTCGCTGAAGATATGGGGTTAGTGATTGACACCCAACTTGTCCAAGCTTTGGCTGAACAATTTGATTTGCAAATCGTTAACTTTGGTGAAATCTCAATCACTGAAGAAATATTGGATGAAATCAGTGAAACCATGGCGCAAATGTATCGCGCTGTACCCGTGCAACTCAATGGAAATCTACTAACGGTTGCCGTGTCGCACCCTGAGAACATTACGGTAGCGGACGAATTAAGAATCTTTCTAGGTCGAGATATTCAATTAGTCGTTTGCACCGAACTCGAAATCGATAGTATGCTCGAGAAGTTCTATGGACTACGATTGGTGGAATTCTCACAGAAGTTACCCCACTCGGAGCGAGATACTCTCAAAGGAATTTTTGCTGACCTAGAAGAAGATATTAATCTGAAGCAACTGACAGTCATTAGTTTATCTGTTTTCATATTTGCTCAATTTGTGATGTTTTTTCCATATAATGGCATCTTGTCGGATGTTTATGGCAACAACGAAAAAATGCTCCTTCAAGACCAAGAAGGCGACGTTTACTACGAGAGTGACGACGCTCACTATATTGATGGGCAGGCATACCGTGAAATACATATCTACCAATGGTATACGTGGGCCGAAGTCCTGTTTTGCTTAATGAATTGTTTGCAGAGCGCTTCTATTTGCGTTTTAGCATGGATAGCTTTGCGTCTTGAAATAGAAGATGAAATCGAGATCGAAGTAGGCGATTACTCGCATTATTGACACTCAATTTACGGCCACGGACATCTAGAGTTGCTCACAACTTTCAGAGTTGAGACGCCTTGAGAGTTCTCAATCGCTTTGATGAGTCGTTGTCGATCTAGTTCGTTATTTGGATTCATGTCTTTGTTTTGAGAGGCAGTTCTTTGCTGGTAATCTTGCTGAGTGCGGAATCGATGTAGCTCGTCAGGATGTGAATAACGACAATCTGTCCGTAATCAATTAAGAACAAACCTGCCAGATTATCTCGACCTGATAGCTTGCAAGCGATATACTAACAATTGATTTCGCATTTTGGTTCGTAGACGCACGACTATTCATTTAAAGGGAGAATTTTGATGTTTGACTTTAGCGACTTCGGCGACGTGGCAGCAATGGGCGGAGTACTCCAGCGGAACGAAATGACCCAACAGATGCGAGCGGGGGATGCCGCTGCTCAACAACGGGCTGACCAAGCACACCAGGATGCACAGGAACAAAAAAAAATCCAAATGCAGCAACTTGCAGCACAACAGCAAATGAGGGACGACCAAAAAGCTGATTTGGACCGTATTCGAATTCAACAAGAAAAAGCCGTAGATGCAAGAAAATCTATTGTGAATGTAAGCGCTATGTTGGACCAGCTGAAACTCAAATATGGGGATAGTTTAGCATGAACGCTGACATGATACTTGATGCGGCCTTTTTGCAAGTCGAGGTGCAGAAACTTGATAGCATTAAAGATCAACTCTCTGAGATGGCTGACTTACAAGCACATAAAGATTTGCTTATAAGCGTCAAAACGTTCATACATAACCATGCCTCAAAGGGTGAGATCCCTGCTAACCCGCTGGCCTTTTTGAATGCAGCGCTTGTTTCTCTGCAGACGTCTGTGACGAGGTATCAATCAAAATTTAAAAAAGAGTTTTTGCGTTTCGCGAACATTCTCGACGTTGATGGGGATGGGCAGTTGACGCTAATTGATTACCTACCCAGTGCAGCCCTTACAGCGGAATCCGTAAACGCACTTGATAACCAGACCGGGCAAATTTGCGAACGCTTTGAGGTATACGTAAACGATGTTTCTAATCAGCTCAATGATCAACATAGCTGGGATGGGGAAACTACTTCGTTAACGACGCAACGCGAATTGACAATAAATCGGTATATGAATGACAAAGCATCCCTTGAAAAACTATATTCCGTGATTACTTATCTAAATCACTCCATCGATTTAGGTAGTGTAACCGAGTATACGCAACTTTCATTGAAATCCGGACCGATTGTCAGCGGGTTTCAGGATTACATCTCAAATGTTCGCAAAGCAATAACATTCCACAAAGACCATTTTAGTTATCACCACGAACAACTTGCTAGTATTTCATCCCAAATCGACTTGCATATGGCAATCACAGCAACAAGTAGTTTTCAAAAGTTAACCGATAATGGGCAGTACGGAGAGTTACCGTATAAAGTCGTTCAAGATAAACTCGCACAGTACCAGAAACCAATTTTACAGATGCGACAACGAACAGAAGAACTCGACAATCAGTTATCGGAAATCTATCGAGAGACAGTCAATTTTAAGCTTACAGGGTTCCTATCGAAACAATTTAGTACATTGCAAGATCGCCTTGATGCAATTAAAACTGCCATGGAGTTGATCCAACAGTTTAAACCTCCATATCTAGAACAACTCCAAGATACGGAGTTCTTCACCTTATTTAACGACGTTCAACAATCATCGTGTACAAAACTGTCAGTACGAATAAATTTTACCAAAACCAAATTAGATGAGGTCCAAAAAAGTTCGGCGATTAAGCTGATTGGCGGACTCATAGTAACTGCGGTCGTTGTAATTGGGTTGGTAGTTTTCCTGTTTTGGCAATAACAGTAATTGCCAATACACGCGTCCGCAATCCTGTCGCGGGATACTTACCACTAGCATCAATTCACGCCTTTGCTCGTCTGACTTCTGGGATTTGGGGCGGCTTCACGCGTCGCACTCGCCTCTAACTCTGTTTCTCTGACCTCTGTACCCGGCTAGCTACCGCGTTGCCTGTCTGAGGTCCTGAAATCCCCAGAATGATTGCCCAGCAAATACGAAGCCAATCAGGGCAAGTCCGATGCGAAATGTCACCACCCAAAACACTGCAACCGATTGATATTTTGGTAATGCTTTCCGAGTTACGGAAATATTCGTCCGCAAGTTTGCGAGAGTTCGAATTCCAGTATCCATCGTTAATTCAACATTTTCGATCATCACAGGGACTCCGTCGACCGTGCTTTTGGTTAATGCTATCATCCTGGCATAGTTTGCCTCGATTGCCTCGCGATTACCATACGCGGAATCTAGTTGTGTCTTCATTCCCTCTAAAAGCACGACGGTGTTCTTGATTTGTGCTTGGGTCCCCGCGAACACTTTTCGCGATTCACGCAATTTGGATTCCGCTTGCCGCATAAAAGCAGCTACTTCCTTGAAATCACTAGTGTTCCTCAATATCGTCGAGAGATCGCTGGCTAGAGCTGGTAGTTTGGCTGCTGTTTGCGCTGCAATTTGGGGCAGCTTCAGCAACAGAGGCTTGACACTGTTTAGCGTCCTCTCAAATTTACTTAACACGTTACTAAATGAACGAGCCGCCGCGTTAATTTGCGGCGCTTGTTTTTCCAACGCGGCTAGCATGGTATTGAATGCGTCAATATTCTTAATCATATTGTTTACCGCCAAAACACGTTTTTCCTGTGAGCTTCCAAATGACAACAATTTGACGGTACTTATCGAATCTTTCAATACGATCCGAAATGACGGCAAGGTTTCACGAATGTCAGCGATAAATTTCGAGGTAAAAAGTACCGATACGCCATTCAGAACAATAGCCGCGTCCTGCAATGATTTTTGCATGGCGTTAATTTCCGACTCTTTCAATGCAACCGCGGTTATTGTTTCGCCAAATATCGCGGATTGTGTATCTAACAATTTTGCGTATTGCGCTAGTCCGTCCGCGAATTTTTCCGAAATCGGTTCTACTTGTTCAAGATAACCCGCTACAGCGCCAACGCCAGAAGCGAGGCTATCTAAATGTTCCGGCTCAAGGTGTTCGCCAAATCTCTGCAAGCCATCGGCCATGTTTCCAATAACTTTACTGGTCGCCTGAAGATGCTCAAAATCGATTTTCGTATTTTCCAATGCCGGTTTTAACGCGCCCGAATAGGCCGCCAATCGCTGCAAACTGCCCTGGGTGGCGGAATTGCTAACTACTTGTAAAGCAGATTCCATCGACGCAATCTGCTCTTCCGATGCAAGTGCAACCTCATGCAAATTGTTAACATTTTCCGCGATAGCTGTCGGTCCAGGTAACATTACAGCGGCTGAAATGAACCCGAGACTTAGCAGGCAGAGTACTGCGGCCATCATTCTTTGAAAACGAATTCGTGTTGTGTGACCCGCATTTGTTTTGGGTTCGGATGCATCTTTCTTCGTTGGTGTCATTTGATTTGACTTTCAATACGGTGAAAATAGATAGGGAACATTAGTCATTGAGGTTACCCCCCTCAATCGACACTGCAATTTACAAACTCGCATTTGGTATTCAAGATCGGCAAGGACAAAGGTCCAGACACGGTGTGAGACTATCGATCCGCTGCGTTGATGCTTTACATTATTATTTCAAACGTCCCCACTATTCCCGTACTCGTCCTTATATGTCCCAGTGATTGTGAGGAACGAAAAACGGCCGCGAAGATCTGCGATCTCGCCATCGTCCCCTGAAATCCATACATTACCGAGACTATTCTGATTCGCCCATGCAGTTGCATCAATACTAGCATTCCCACTAGGGCTTTCTGTAATTTCATCTTCGAAGCTGTAGCCCCATGAGACGACCGCTGCAAATGACTTCATGCCCACTCTAGCCAGCAAAGAACCTGAGTCGTTACCGTTGCGTTGCCAGTAATCCCAGCGGGATTTTTTGAAATCTATATACCCAAGGACATGTTCAAGTTGTTCGCGGCTTGAACAAGTAAATCGTAGTGTAAAATCCGTGTCGTTACTCATTAATGATTTCCTTTGATTTGAGTGAATTGCCTGAACAAACCGGCGGTATTGAGAGTGCAACAATCATATAATATCTCCCTTATGCTCTTAGTCCTCATCATCGACGCCCTCGTCAATGTCTTCTTCATCCACAGGAAACGGCCAAGATTCTTCACCTTCGTATCGGCTGATAGTTTCTTGAATGCTTGGGTGATCTGCTACCGCGGCAATAGCATACGCCTTTTTCGCAGTTTCCACCGCGTTGGGAAAGTCTCCAGCTTCAGCGTAGGCGGCCGCGAGCGTATCGATGAAACTCCAATAATTCCAGTTAGATTGATCACACACCGATTTAGCCAACACTACTGCGCGTTCGCCATCCCGAAAATCTGGGTCGGCCGCTGTTGCAAGTAGCCAAGCTAGATCGTTTGTGGGCCACAGAAACTCCGGGGCCTTGATGATGGCATCTTCACGTAACGCTTGGAAAGTTTCGATATCATCAGCCTCGGTCATTTGGTTATATGACAATATTGCTTCTTGAAGTTGTGTGTCACCTAGACTGCTTTTAAATTCGCCGAGTTCGTACCAGAAACCCTGAATCACACAAGGGTTTAGCGCGACAGATTTCTCGCAAAGTTGCACAGCCTTATCAAATTCCTCGCGTTGACCAGCAAACCATCCAAGCACTCCGACGACGATCCCGGCACGTAGTCGTTCAGCGCCGTCAAGAGTATCCATGTTTTGGGGTAACATTGCCGAGTAGGATGACTCAACATCCAATGTTCGGTCCGAGTCTATATCTACGAGTACCGTCGCCAATAGTTGTAATCTCGATGTTGGACAACTTTCCAATGTTCCGAGGATTGACTCAGCCATGGGTAAACCGTATTGGTGCATTGCACCCACAAGTCCTTGTACGACATCATTATCGGTATCGCCAAAATGGTCGAGAATCATCGATGTTGCTGCGTTACAATCCAGCTGATCGCTCTGCAGAATCAAGGCGGCAACAAATCGGTGTCTCCAGTCATCACTTTGAAGAAGCTTGCGAACGGTGATTTTATCTTGGTCCGGATTTTGATCGATGTAAGAGTGAGTAACCGTGTTGGCCAAATCCTGACTGTCGTATTCGGTGATAGCTAAGTCTATAAATTGTTGCAACTGCTCAAATGATTCGGGTATCTTGCGAAGGCCACCGTATAGTTGATCAAGGCGATTCTGATCATATAAAAGTTCGAGAATATTGGTAGCTTGTTCCACTGAATATTCATCCTCATCCTCGTTTCCAGAGTTTGTTAGGAGTTCGCAGTGCTGCACAAGTGTTAGTCCCTTTTCATCTGTCAGGTCCAAGTTGACACCATGCCCAATAAACCATTTGGCCATGCCGGCATCGCATTGTCTCCATTCATCGAACATAGCCAAGAAGGCTGGTCGCCCATCCTTGGTGTGTGCGTTGGGATCCGCACCTCTCCAGAGCAGTGTCGGAACTAACAATTCTGTCGAACAGGTCACGGCGATCGCTAGGGGAGTTTCACCATCGCTATTTTCCGCATTCACGTCCGCGCCATTTGTGGCTAACAAACGCACCACTTGCTGGTGCTCAGATTTTGTCGCCTTGTGGATTAGGGCATTTCCATCCTCGCCTATCGTCCCGACTGGCACGCCCTGATTAATCAAATAAGCAACTGTTTCAACGATTAATTCTTCATCTGTACCGCCCGACTCGTCCTCACCATCCAGTTTTGAATACCCGCCAATAATTGCAGCTTCAACTGCCGTTACGGTGGTGTCGTCCAATTGCCGTGCTTCATTGATTGCCACCTGCTCGAGCAAAGCGGCGAGAACATCCGTCCGGCAGCGATCGGCAGCTACCACAAAAGCGTGTTGGACGTCAGGTTCGGCTCCATTGTTCTCGAGGATCTTACAGACCTCTACATGACCGCCTGAGGCCGCCGCAACCCATGGTGTAATTCCGCGTGGGTCAGCTTCTGAAACGTCGCCGCCGGCTTGAATTAACAGATTGACGATTTCAGTATGACCGGCAAGTGCAGAGGCGGTTAAGGGGGTGGCGTTGAGATTATGATAACTGCAGAGATTTCGAGATTCGTTGGGTGAATCCACCAATTCCAAGAGCTTTTCGGTGGCACCCAATGCTCCTTTGTGGCAGGCTCTGAGTAGGGCCGCAGGCTCATCGACGTCAAACCCACCCTCTTTCAATGTTTGGGCCAATTCAAAATGTCCAGCTATTATCGCGTTATCCCACGCCGAATCTACGGAATATACGTCAACTCCATTCTCAATGAGTAAGTTGGCTAATTCAATGTTCCCATTTTTGAGAACAGCAGTAAGTGGCGAAGCGTCATCCACATAATCAAAATGGTTGACATTTGCCCCACTGGCAATCAGTTCCGATGCCGTCGACAAATCCTCGGCTTGACAGGCGACGATGAGTTGTTCGGAAAGCTGATCGGTGTCCGTCTGAGCCCCGTAAAAGTCGCATTCAATATCCGCAATGTCGACATTGACGACGTGAATGTCATCAGGCATGGATTGATTTGTGACAATACTACATAGATTTGTTCCGCGCACCACGCCAACGCGGCCATCATATTCCATGCCATCGTTCGCATGTGCGATCGTCATTACTCGATTTTCCGCCTGTGCATTTTCCCACTCCTCACTACTTACTAAAGCGGCCTCTTTTACCGGCCCGACTAGTTCGATTAGGTCAGACCACTCAACCTCACCTGCGGTGGAAAGCGTCCAGTCATCGGCGTCGAATGTTCCCTCAATTTGCTCTTCACCGGCTATTGGGTCTTTGTCTTCATCCCACTCCTCTGCCTCGTCAAAAATCGGGTCGGGAGTTACGATAACCGCATCAGAGAGGTCGAAGTTCACTGCATTATTGTCAAACACCACGATGCCACAGTCTGAGGCACTAAAGGCCAGCAACTTTCCGTCTGCGGAAATGGAGATGTCTGGGCGATTTTCGACGGGGATTCGACGTATCACTGATAATGTTTCCACATCAACCACAACAATTACGCCGACTTCATCGTCTAAATTTGACCAAGCACTGATGTAGGCTTTTGCACCGCAAGGCGATAACACGAAGGACTGGGGGGCGCGCACGTTAAGACTCTGTTTACGCAGCATTTGTCCTGAGGGGATTTGCCAGACTACCAACAGGCCATCCGCGTCGAGTGACAAAAATATTTCCTTGGTTGACCCTGCAACCACGGTCTCGACCTCGGCTTGGTGTTCACCGTAACAAGTACCAACACGATCACTCGTATCCGTCTCGTATACTCGGAGATCGTCATCGTTCTCTCTTGCGACAACCAAGAATTTACCAGATTGATCGATCGCAGCTGACACGATCTCTACGTTTACGCGTATGGAGGATACGTTTTCGGCCGTTGTAGAGTCCCATGTTTCGACGTTAGTACGATTAGATGTAATGAAAAGATCGCTTGCCGCCACACCATGAAAATGCGAACTCCAATCGCCACACTCGAAAATATTAGTGCGTTCGCCGGTCGCTACGTTGAATACTCTGACCTTTTCATCATCAGAAAAATATATTGCGAGTTGTTGGCCATCGTTGGTAAAAGCGAGTGACTCAACTTTGGCATCTCTTTTGCCATAAATTACTCGTACCAGCGAAGCATCGTCTACGTTCCAAAGTGTTACCGTTCCGTTTCCCCCGATCGCCAAAAGATTTTCGGTTGGTGAAAAACTAGGAAGCCGACTCCAATGGTCTTCGGGAAATCGCAGTGGCGAGAAAAACTGATCTTCGGGAGCGGCACCTTGTATATCCAAATTTTTCCCGCATGGGCATTTCGCCGTTTTTCCGGCAAAGTCATCAGGCAGGTTGAATGTTCGAGAACAAGATGGGCAATCCAAGGAAATCGTCATAGCATCACTCCAGGCGTGGTATTAGTTCAAGATACTGCAGAAAGGATCGCAGACTTCAATAATACTAATCCTACCCGACAGCGGACCGGCATGCGGATTTCTCCGAAGAATTGTTGTGGGCGTAGTTCCGTATTCATCCTCGACCTCTGCAACTCTAAACCCCCTCATATCGACGTTCCTACATTTGTTGTTGATCTCCCGCTAGGGTAGTATGAAGGCTTGCTAGATTCCTAACCCCACTACTCATCTACCATGCCAGAGCAAGAGGCCACTGGGTGCAACGAAGGTTGGTCACGTCACCTCAGCATTCCCAACACAAGGACACATTCAAATAGAACAACAAGTTAAGATTTACGACAACAACCGTTTCAAACCAGAGATTGACTTCCAACGCGATGCGGACCTTCAATTTAAGAGCGGCTGGTATGTACAGACAATAGCGGCACACCATTTCATATCCGGCGACAGAATAGTGGTTGTTTACCGCAGAACCAAAAAATAATTCGTTGGCTTGCTGACCTATCCAGCTTCCGCAGAATCTGTTCCTGAAGATCAACCGCATTTTTTCCTTTGAACCGCTGGCCGGTGAGAGGGTAGGATGGGGAGGGGGAAGTGGCGTGAGGGTGACAATCAACTAGGAATGAAGACCATGGCGAAGAAGAAAACAACCAAGAAGAAGGTGACTGCCAATAAGGCAGTGAAGAAAAAGCCCGCTAAAAAGTCCGCCAACACGAAATCCTCTTCCAAGAGTAAACCGGCGAACGCGCGGACTTTAACACAGGCGGATCGCGAAAAGATCCAGCGACTGCTGGGAACAGCGGAGCTCGGCAAGGTTCGACTGGCGATAGAACTGACCGAGGAAACATGCAGCGTCACCGAATTAAAGCACATCTATACCGATGAGATCATACTCTCGTTGGTTTCTTCAGGTGACGTTGAACTGTTTGCTATCACGGCGAGTTTTTTTCTGCGTCATAACGAACATTGGTCCCGGTTTCTTCAATGTGCAAATAACACAAATGTGCTTACCGGGGTTGCCCTAAAACACAAGGACACATCTTTCTATGACTTTGTTGCCATTACGGCTGAAGCAGCTGCAATGTTGTCAAGCGGCGACCGATGGGATACGAACCTAGACGGGCTCACGCAACTCTCGGTTGAGGTTGCACAAAATCTTGCCGGGGCACCCTCACTTTCGCTCAGGGGAATCCACTCGCTTCCTGACGACATTGCTGCCGCGCTCGCCGAACACAAGGATGAACTCGAGCTTAGCGGCCTAACGGAACTCTCAGACGCTGCTGCCGAGAGTCTCGGTAAGCACCAGGGCACTTCTTTAGATCTCGATGGCCTGACGGAACTCTCAGACGTTGCAGCCGAGAGTATCAGTCTGCATCGGGGGAAACTGTCACTTGACGGCCTAAGTGGACTTTCGTCTGCCGCAGCGAAAAGCTTTGGCAGGTTTCAGGGAAGTGAGCTCTGTCTTAACGGTATAACGAGCCTAGAAAACCTCTCGGATGAGGAAGCGATCGCACTGGACAATAAATTGCTGCAACTGCCTAGTGAGATTACTAAACAGATCACCGTCATTGTCAAAAAGATCGCAACTGCCGAGTCTTTACTAACTCGAGAACAGCAGACCAAGATCCGCAAACTGATCAAGACAAACGATGCGGACAACCTCGCTATGGCATGCGAATTACTTTCGGTTGCTGCAGCATCCCAAGGAGATTGGATAAAGCTGTTCCCCAAGACGAGAATTCGAGAGCTCCTGAATACATGGGAACCCGGCATCTGGAACACGCTGGCCTCGGCAATGAAGGGTTTTCCTCGGGTTGCTGAACAGTTAAAGGATCAGGTAGCAAATCGAGTCAATACATACCCTTCCCAATGGGAAGTTCGTGAGCGCATCCAAACCTCTCGTAGCGATATCCTCATAAATGCAAATGACGATGTCATTGAATTGATTGATGCCACGAGCAAATACGGACTCACAATCTATGCAGAACATCTATCGGATGCCGAAGCCGAAAGATTAGCAAAATACAAGGGACATCTTGAATTCCCTAACCTAACGGAACTTTCCGACGGCCCGGGCCATCTAGCTTTGTGCGAGGGTTTCACTCAAAAAGACAGTCCTATTAGCCTCAGCCTGACGGCACTTTCAGATGCAGCGGCTGAAATCCTAAGTAAACATGAGGGCTACCTTAGCCTCGGCCTGACGGCACTTTCAGATGCAGCGGCGGAAAGCTTCAGTAAATACAAAGGAAGTCTGGAGCTTGTTGAACTGACGGAACTTTCAGACGCTGCTGCCGAAAGCCTCAGCAAACAAAAGGGGGATCTTTCTTTCCAAGAGCTAAGCAAACTGTCGGACACTGCTGCCCGCAGCCTAGCAAATAAGAAACCCAAGCTCGATAGCTGGGATATCGAGCTTGACAACCTCCCCGAATCCGCTGCCAAGATCCTCCGCGACGCTGGGCATGGGGTGATCTAATACGGCATTTTTCGTTTGAACCGCTGGCCGGTGAGATGGTAGGATGAGGAGGGAAGTGGGGTGTGAGGGTTTTATGGTTATTTAAGGGATTTGAGATGAGCGACGAGAAAGTATTGACCAAGGAGATTGCTGAGAAGTTTCTCGCGGATGATGAGTCGGTGAATCTCTTTGGGTTCACGGCGATTGAGGATGAGGCGGCCCAAACCCTTTCAAGTCATCCAGGTGACTTGAATCTGGAGAACTTAACTATGATTAGTGACGAATCAGCAACGAGCCTAAGTAAACACTGTGGCGATGAGTTGCGTCTTAGTCGTTTGTCATCCCTAACCGATAAAGCAGCGAAAAGCCTTAGTGAATATCGTGGAAGCCTTGAATTAAATTGTGTGAAGGAAATATCAGATTCAGCGATTGGACTGCTAAGTTGCCATCGGGGTTTTAGCTTAGATTTAGGCAGTCTAAGTAGGCTTTCAGAGGAGGCTGCGAAATCACTTAGTAGGCATAGTGGAGTACTTTCCCTTATGGGGTTAACAGAACTTTCTGACAATGCCGCGTGTCACCTTGCGCAACACAGTGCAGTTAACATGTGTACTATGGCTAGTGGGCTTCTTGTTGAACACGACAACCTCCCCGAATCCGCTGCCAAGATCCTCCGCGACGCTGGGCATGGGGGGTGATACCCTCATATCTACCTTCCTATATTTGTTATTGCCCTCTGGTTGCAGTAGTATGAGTGCTTGCTAGCTTTCTAACCCCACTACTCATCCACCATGCCAGACCACGAAGACAGCCTCGGAGATGAAACGCTTGACAGCGACGCGAAATCAGATGTGGACGAACACACCAAGAAGCAGATAACATTTAGCCCTTACTTTTAATTGACACGCACGTCACATGTTTTTGAACATCTCAGCAATGACTCACTTATCCTGAAAGGATACAGCAATGGTCGACGAATTCCTTAGTAGCTTGGACGATATGGGTGATGCACGTGACATACAAAAAGCTGTTGAGGCAAAGGACCTCGATGCCGTAAAACAAATATGGCGTAAGCGAAGGGAACTGAAAGCGCAAGAAGCCACCGCCGAACATACAAAGGGACTTCTTGCCGCGCAGGCGCGGGAAAGCGCATTACGAGAAGATCAGATTGCTCTAGAGCGAGAACAGCTGGCTCATGAAAAAGCAGAAACCGAGAGGCGAAGAGCAAAAGAACTCGAAGAGGAAACAACGCGAAAAAGGATTATCTTCGACGCAGCTAAATGCCCAGATTGCAATACGGTTCTACAACAAACTCCTCGTAAGTGCGCGGAGTGCCAATCTTCTATTCAGTGGATAGAAGTTTCCGCAAACGACAGCGACGGAAGTTGGACGGACATTCTGGTTTTGGCAGAAAAATTAAAAAATGCTAATCGAATAAACTTCCACAAAGGCGATAGCAAGATCCACTTACCCTACACGCAGGAGGCGCAGAAACCTAAGTTAAATTCAATCGTTGAGAAAGTTATAGACTGTTGCGTTCTCAAGTCCAAATACTCCGCTTACGTTTATCACCGAGCGACTGCCATTGCGGAGCTCAACGCTGCTTGGCGAGATGAACAAATCAATTCCTACGATTGTCATTGTGTGGCCTGCGGTTATTACTATGACAGTGAATTAGCATTCACCCCAACGATGTGTTCGATATGCAATAACGCGAAAAGCGGGATCGACGCGCAGATTGAGCAAGTCGTGAATAATCATCCTGCCTGGGTGCCCCAAAATTACACCAGATCGGCGATTTGGAACTCTGACTTTCGAAAAAAATTGACTGACCCGATGGTTTTCATTTTCATTCTCTTTGCAACATGTTTATTTTTCATAATGTTTTTCGCGTTAATGGGAGAATGGGCATACTTTTATTATGCAATTGGTGCTTTCGGTCTGCTTATTGTTGGACCGACGTGGATGTACTTTCGATTCAAATTCGGCGCGATTTCGACCGAGATGAACAATACGGGGAAAACCGAAAACGAGAGGCAGCTGCAGTACTCGACGCAGAATGTGATTAATGCCGGAGAGAAATCGCGACGAACCCTTGTTCAGCAAAGCGGTAAACTCATCTCGGATAGGCCCCTTGGGTGGAGGCCCAATGACCTGTCCAGCATCCCTAACCCCCAGATGGAATTGCAACCTGACGAGGTGAACCATGTCCACGCGACCGTAGCTCAAGCATTTGAACTGTAGGATTGCGGCACCGAACTACTCAACCAGCAGGAGTCGGTCACCGAGCGACCTGTTGTCCGTTTAGGGCTTAGTAGACGCTACATACAATGCCTTTGCTAATTTTACCTCGCTTAAGGAAGCGGTAGCGTATATGCGTAACTGGAATCCCAACGCTATGCAGGATACTGGTAAACGATTACAGATGAATCAAGCTGGTACTAACATAGTAGTAACATACTCAGGATTAGGTGTTATGGTGACGGACTACCGCTTCCTTAGCTGCTGCTTCCGCTTCGCTAGCTGCTGCTTCCGCTTCGCTAGTACACTTATTCTTGTTGCGCTCATCTTCATTCTCCCTTTTCCCACTGAATTTCTAATCGTTAGCTAGGTTGGTGTGTTTGTAAACTCTAAATGTGTGTGTCATGTTAGTCATGTCGTTTCTTTCGTTAGTGTTATTGTTTGTCATAGCTGTATTAAGCCACGACCCTCGGAGTAACGCATCCCCCGTAGTTTTGACAATTCGATGTAAGACCCTTCCGACGACTGTTGTTCCTGCATCTGTTGTTGAACAAGAGCTATCAACGCTAGAGCTTCGTCAGGTGATACTAACCCGTTTTCTGATGATCCGTTGTTTTCACCGGCAGACCGAACAAGATTCCTCTCCGCCTCGTCGATTTGCGTAGTAAGGTCATCCAATAGAGGCATATCCCAATCATCGTTTTCCATGGCTAGGATGTATTTTTCGTTTAAGTCTGACAATCTTTTCTCTTCTGGACTTGGTTCCTGCTGCTGGTAATGAGCGCTGCCACAAGCAACTCGCCGTTGCCATTCGCCATATTCCGCCGAATTCTGCGGGGCCCATTGCCACAGTTCCACTGGTAGCAATGACCGCGCATCTAGCGTGCGATCCGCGGGGATGCTAGTAGCCGGATTCAGCAACGCTTCGAATTCCTCCTGAAGGATCAAATCAACGTACGCATTGTTCGTTTTGCTTAGCTTGATGTGTGGGTGTTTCTGAGAAAGTTGGTGATACTTCGTCTGCCATTCATCTGTGGGCGGTTGCTCCTCTACATCACTCGTTGATTTAACTTGTACCAACGGAACGGTTATCTTTCCTTTGCAGGACGGACAACTAGCACTTTTGCCGGCATATTTCTCAGGTATCTTGAATTCCTTTGCACAGTTAGTACAGGAAACCAACAAAACTCCCGTTGTTGTGGAATCAGATTGTTTATCTGGACGATCTATCGTGAATCCCGAACTGCATTTTGGGCACGATACTTGTCGCCCTATCAATTCTTCTGTGCCACCGGATGAAGAATAACCACAGGAAGGGCAGTTAATGGTAAATGAACTCATCGAACAATTGACTCCCGTGCTTGTTGACCAACTTGTCATGGACAAAGCAATTATAACAAGTGCCCAAGCGTTACGCGACAACGCAAAAGACGCTTTGATCGTGATTTTACTGCCGTTACGGCGGGGTGTTCTTAACCAAGCTACGACCTACTGATTACAAAAGCTAAGGGAGTAAGCGTGCCGGATCACTCACCGCGTTAGCAACAATCCAAATCCAGTTCAAACGGAAAGTGCCGGGACCGATCAACTTTCGTGAAGCAGCGTCCTTAAATAACGTCTTGCATTAGAATATGCGTTTTGCAAAAGTGTTAACAAGTTACTGATTTTGATTTGGACAACTTAACATTTCCGGCTCCGCCGACGTTAATCAACAAACTTATACTGCTGTACAACCACAAAAAAGCCTCCAATCTGGAGACTTTTTCTTGGGAAAACGCATCAATATTTCCGTCTTACAAATAACGCAACTAGTTGATTTCGCTTGATAGTTTTTCAACTAATTCAGATTTATCTCTAACAAGTCCTAGTTGAACTAAAGTGTCTGCTAACGCGTCCAGAACGCCATTATCTTCCATCGACGCCTTCTCGTATTCATTCACTTCCCGCGTTTTACTTTTGATAGCATTTCGGATGGAGATATAAAACTTAAGTTCACCCAGGGCCGAAGAATCGTTAACATCTCCTTCTGAGAGTATATTCTCAGCATATTTGTTAATTTGATCGTCGATAAAAGCCATGTTATTTATTCCCTTGTATCTAAAAACATATTTTTATAAGAAGTGTAGTTTAATGTATAGGAATTATTAAATAAACCCAAACACTCCGTTTTATTCTTCGTCATACTGACGGTCGGGCGAATCATTAGATGATGTAATTTAGATGACCTATCAAACCCCATCGCCAAACACCTCATATCAACGTACGTACATTTGTGATTCATCTCCCGCTGGGGTAGTATGAACGCTTGCCAGCTTTCTAATTTCTCAACACTACTCATCCACCATGCCCGATCACGAAGACAGCCTCGGAGGTGAAACGCTTGACGGCGACGCGAAAGCGGATCCTGCTGAGCAGTCACTCGGTGACGGGGCGACCATGGGAGGTGATACCGCTGCCCACAGCTTGGGTGACCAGTCCACCTTCGGTGACGCGAACGTCGACGACGAGTTGTTTGATGACGGCATGAAGTTAGAGGATCTCTCGGAACGCTATACCGAAGAAGGTGTGCTTGGTAAAGGCGGTTTTGGAGAGGTTATCCTTGCTACCGACAACAGGCTAGAACGCAAGGTGGCAATTAAGCGTATTCAAGGTAAAGCAGCACGTAGTAAAAAAGCGGTCCAGCGGTTCTTAATCGAAGCTAAGTCGATTGCTGCTTTGAGCCACAATAACATTGTGCAGATCCATGATTATGGGCGTAGTGCCGACGGCCCCTTTCTGATCATGGAGTGTGTGCAAGGCGGAAGCCTGCTGGACCAATGCAGAAAAGGTCCTATCGAACTGGACCAAGCTGTTCACATTTTTAGTCAGATTTGTGACGGACTGGCCAAAGCGCACGCTGCCGGGATCATTCACCGTGACATTAAGCCCGCTAATATCTTAATGACCGAAGACGGTACCCCCAAGTTGACAGATTTCGGCCTAGCCAAGGATGACACCGCTGACGCAGGGATAACGATGGAAGGCGCCGTGATCGGGACACTGGACTTCATGTCACCCGAGCAGCGACAGGGAGCGGAGTTTACTGACCATCGCAGTGATCTCTGGAGTCTGGCAGCGACGTTCTATCAGATGCTGACTGGTAAGAGTCCTAAGGTGATCAACATCGCGTCGTTACCACCGAAGCTACAGTCGGTAGTTGCCAAGGCCCTAGAGGAATCAAAAGAAGATCGATTTCAATCGGCCATGGAAATGCGTGAATCTATTCTTCAGGCACACTCGGGGAAGATGGACACGTCTCGATCTCTGGGAGAGGGTGAATGTCCGGAATGTTCAACACCTAATCCCCCTCATGGTAAGTTCTGTGTCGGGTGTGGTGCTGTCCTGCAGGTGCAGTGCTTGCAATGTGAAGTAGAAATTCAAATCTGGAATCGAGCATGCGGCGAATGCGGTTCGCTACAGGATACCCTTGTGGAGAAAAAACTGTCTGCCCTCAAAGTTGCACACGATCAAGCGGAGGGATTTCTGATTGATTTGAAGTTTGACGAGGCGGCAGAACAATCTGAAATGGTGGGAAGTGAAGCGGATTCGAGACTTCAACAGTATGCAGGTTGGCACGAAGAATTCTCAACCAGGCTCGAGTCGTCAAGAAATTCGGAACATGCTCGTTTAGAAGAACTGCTCCGAGAAGCACTGGCTCACGAACAGGCCGATGACTATGAAGCAGGCTTGCAGACCCTTGGGCAGGTTGCTCCTTCGCTGAAACAGACAGTCGTTAGCGGAAGCGAAGACACAGTAGATATACTAACCGAGCGTCTAACCACAAAGCAGTCGCGCCTTAAGGAACTTGAAGGGATTGTTCGAGAGCGAGTCAACAAGCGTGAAATCACAGGGTTATTACCAATTGTGGACGAACTCTTATCGTTAAAGTCAGATCGACCGGAAGTACAGAAACTCAAAACTCAGCTTGAAAAACGTAAGCTAAATAACCTGCGCGACAGAATTGCATCGGCTATTAGTGGTAACCAACTCCTCGACCTTTTGCCGGTTGTCGAACAGTGTCTTGTCTTGAAGCCTGATCAGGACGATTTAGTGAAGTTAAAAAAAGGACCTCATTGCCCGCGAAGCTCCGTTAGATGCCCGCAATCAACCAATTATTTCCCAGGTCGAGGCGTATATGCAGCAGCAGCAGTTTGATGCGGCGTTGTTGATGCTCGGTACGATTACACCCAACAACAAACTTCGTCAACAGAAGCACTCAGCCAATTGGTCGCTTCCGAAAAGGCAGCAGAAAAGGCAGCACAAAAAGTTGCAGAAGAGGCTGTAATCCGAGCTCGTGCTCCGATCACCAACACGATTGGAATGACGTTTAACCGGATCCCTGCTGGCTCATTCCTAATGGGCTCACCAGCGGATGAAATTGTCAGACAAAAGGATGAACACCAACACAAGGTCACTATGAGCAAGAATTATTACATGCAGACCACGCAAGTGACACAAGGACAGTGGCGGGCGTTGATGGGAACTGATCCATGGAAGCGCAAAGACGACGTGAACGTACATCCTAACTATGCAGTAACGCACGTAAGTTGGGACGATGCCGTTGCGTATAGTAAAAAACTGAGTGCAAAGGAAGACAAAACGTATCGCTTACCCACTGAAGCAGAATGGGAGTATGCCTGTCAGGCAGGAACCAATACAACATGGAGTTTTGGCAGCAATGAAAAGGAACTTGGTGATTACGCTTGGTACTACGAAAATGCTCAACGCGTAAGTGAGAAGTATGCACACCAAGTTGGACTAAAAAAGCCCAACGCGTTTGGGCTATACGACATGCACGGCAACGTATACGAGTGGTGTCACGATTATTACGGATTGGATTACTACCAACAGTCGCCCGAAAAGGATCCGCAGGGCCCGATGTCCGGGGATTACCGCGTCGTGCGGGGTGGATCGTGGAACTCCGCCTCGCGTGTCACTCATTCCGCTAGTCGCCGCAGAAACAGTTTTGATACGAGTCTCGCCTACTTCGGGTTTCGGTTGGTTCGTGAGTTGGATTAGTTCCGTAGTCGGCCTGTACCTCAGACCCCTCATATCTACGTTCCTACATTTGTTATTTATCTCTGACTGGGGTATTATGAACGCTTGCCAACTATCTAACCCCACTACTCATCCACCATGCCAGATCACGAAGACAGCCTCGGAGAAGGTGAAACGCTTGACGGCGACGCGAAAGCGGATCGTGCTGAGCAGTCACTCGGTGATGGGGCGACGCTCGGAGAAGGCGAGGCTTCATCTCTCAGCGATACAACCGATGGCGAGGGGGAAAACTTAGCTGCGGGATTGCCTGTTATTGATCTGGCGACACGTTTTGAGATTGAAGGTGAATTGGGTCAGGGTGGCATGGGAGCAGTTCTGCTAGCCCGTGATAAGTCACTAGGTCGACAAGTTGCCATTAAACGTATTTTAGGGACAATGATTCGCAGTTCTGCGATCAACCGGTTTATCACCGAAGCGAAGTCAATTGCAGCACTGAATCACCCTAATATCGTTCAAATCTATGAATTTGTACAAGACGATGATGGCCCGCTAATTGTCATCGAGTATGTCTCAGGTGGCAGTCTGCTCGATCGGCTCAAGAAAGGCAAACTGGACCCGGAAGAGGCGATTAGAATCACCTGCCAGCTTTGCGACGCCTTAACATTTGTTCATGATAAAGGAATTATCCACCGCGATATTAAACCCGCGAATGTCTTAATGACCGAAGACGGTGTCCCGAAACTCACAGACTTCGGTCTTGCTAAACAGCAAAACACAAACCACGGTCAAACTGCCGTTGGCGCTATCATGGGCACCATTGACTTTATGCCTCCGGAGCAGCGTCGTGATAGCAGCAGCGTCGACGAACGCAGTGATCTGTGGAGCCTGGCCGCGACGTTTTACCAGATGCTTACCGGTAAGAGTCCTACGGTAATCAACATCACGTCATTACCCCCCAAGCTTCAATCCGTAGTTGCCAAAGCCTTAGGGGAATCAAAGGAAGAGCGTTTTCAGTCCGCCCTCGAGATGCGTGAAGCTATTCTTCAGGCTCACTCGGGGAAGATGGATACGTCACGATCTCTGGGAGAAGGTGAATGTCCGGAGTGTGCGACACCCAATCCCCCAGATCGCAAGTTTTGTCGGGAATGCGGGTCGGATCTTCGAGTTGCATGTCTCAGTTGTGCTGAATCAATGCCTGTTTGGGATAACGCTTGTAGCGAATGTGGCGCCAGGCAAAGTCTAATCCGAGAACAGAACCGCGTTGACACAACAAAAAAACAAGTTCGAGCTGATGTGCTTGAATTTGTTGACGCACGACAATTTCAGAAAGCCTTTGAGTTAATTAGGTCGCTTCCTCAGGACATAAGAACGGACGAATTTGATTCATGGCAAAAAGATCTTAGTGTAATAGATTTAACAATCAACACCGCGTATCAAGACATACGTACTGCCCACCGGGAAAAGAATGTTAAGGGTTTGTGGCAAAGTGTCAAACTATATACGGAATTGAATCCCACCAACGAGCAAATCACTAAATTGAAAACCGAATTGATCCGCAAGTTCGGTGACTCATTAGATCACGGGCCTGTCCAATATCCAGAAGATTTCCCGTCACACATGCTTCATTCAGCGGTTATCATGACGCCAGAAGTAAAATATAAGAATGCTCAGGGAGTTGAAAAACACTTTCAGCTGATTCCAGGCACGTTAAAATGGGGTCGCAAGTATTATAATAATCCGAGTAACCCATTGGTTAAAAGAGACGACGCCGGTAATGTCATCATCCCGCCGGGGCGTACGTGTCCAAACCCGTTTAGACCTGGCGAGACTATGTTTGTTGGCTCTCCGGAAGCTAGATCGTCAAATGCATATCTCACCGCTTCCGTTGTACCATCTGGCCAAACGTTAGTTTTTTGGCTCGACCGAGTCATAAATAGAGATGAGGTGCAGAATGCTCTTATTCATAATAACAAATTTCAATTCGAATCTAGATTTGTCATTAGATATCGAAACTATTTAGGCATTATGAAAGAATTCGTTGCGTCACCTAACACAATCCTTCGAAAGCAGCGCGGAATTAGTGTTATGGTAAAAGCCGAACAGGTTAACACCGGCAGGGACGATGCGGCTCCTCCGAGCCGCCTAGATTTGTTGCGAGCAAATAGAATCGAAAACTGGGCGGCTGTAGTTGATTTGTGCAGGTTATCCAATGCCACTGATTTTCATGATACATGGGCTCTGCAGTCGAATTCAACTCAAAGCTCGACGACAGATGTGGATAATATAGAGGATGTATTCCTGGGCTAAGAAGTCCGGCATCAAGGGAACCAAAGAAGAAATCAAGAAGATGCAACTTTATGACACCTCCGAAAAAACTTCGATTTCGATCTATCTACTCGGAAGTTCAACTATACAGGGCCGCATTGGACGTCTATAAAAAGCCCCTATTTAGTTGGCGCAAGGCGTTGTCCCGTTCCTTTGACGGAAAAACACTTTATGATTTTGCGGAACATTCAAGCAGGAATCTTGATCTTTTGCACCACAGTCTGATGTCGGAATCTTATCATCTTCAACCGTACATTGCATTAGACTACAACTTCAATGGCAAGCATCGGCGTATATATGTGCCGACTTGGGAAGACCGAATTGTAGACCGTTGCTTGTACGAATTGCTGAACAGTCGTTTCCACTCAAGAATGTCAATGTCTAGCTACGCCTACAGGTGTCGAGGCGGCGGTCTAGATTCCTGCCAGCGTAATATCGCTCGATACATAAGGGAATCGAAGAAGCCACTTTTTATTTGCAAACGCGACATTAGGAACTTCTTTCCTACTATCTCGCAAGAGATCCTCTTGAACAAGGTTAAACAGTTCGTTGCAGAGGACGACTACCTATTTCAATTGCTTAAACAAAGAATTCACTTCTGTGTTAAAGTTGACGAGACTGTTAACGCCGTAAATACGGGCACCGCATTTGGAACCCCATTGGCCTGCTTCTTTGCCAACCTATATCTTACAGAGTTAGATCAGAAAATGACGGCCGATAAAAGTGTTTTTTACACTCGGTATGCAGATGATTTCTTTTTTGCTTCTTCTGAAGCGGATACGCTCGACGCATCCCGAAACCTACTCGCAACGGAATTAGACTCATTGGAATTGGAGTTAAAGCCAGCGGCGACTTTGGACATTGGATTCTCGCTCGATACAGAGCATCTTGGTTTTACCCCTTCAACGAAGTTCCGGCATTTAGGCCTGGAGTTTCGTGAAGACGGTGGAATAGGTCTTTCCCGTGACAAATTACGTAAAATTAGAAATCTTTTTCGCTTTGCATTTCGTCGCCATAAAAGTAAACTGAAACGAGCCAAAGATTTAACAATTAGGACCAAGATTTTGGTGGACTGCGCCAATCAGGTACTGGAACGCCGTTTACGCAATATAGCGATAGTAGACTACTACCTTAAGCACGTTGATGACGAGATGCAGTTAAAGCTGTTAGACCGCTGGCTAGCCGAAGAAGTATTAGCAAGGGTCTTAGAGTCGGGTCATCGTAAAAGCAATTTTCGTCTTATGCCTTTCAAAGAGCTGAGAAAAATGGGGTTGCCCTCTCTAAGGCATCGAAGACGCTTGCTCAAGCACGGCCATATATCTACAGCCTTTTTCCAGCTAAGAACAGAACGTATAATTGAAAACGAGCGGAGGAGGAGATTGCCAAGCCATTAGGCTTTTTCCCCGTGTCTAAAAGCAGTGAGAATAATCATGTTCGTGGGAAAGGACCTCACCTGTTGATAGATGTTATTGGACCTCTGCAACACAGCGTTTGCAGTGCGTTTTCATAATCTTCTCCTCCGTTTTCTATATCCACCAGCGCGATGGGTGCGCTCGCCATCGTGATGCCCCTTGTGGCAATAATCATCGCTACCGCCATGATCTTGATCGCCAAAGGGGCGATTACGAAAGACTTGCTGCGATAGAATCATGGCGTAAAATGGTAAACGGCGGATAGGTTACTCCTAGGAAATCAATGGCAACTTGGATCGCACTATTTCGCGGCATCAATGTTGGTGGAAACAACATTTTGCCGATGGCGAAGCTCAAGAGTGATCTCGAATCACTGAAGCTAAAGAACGTACGTACATACATCCAAAGCGGAAACGCCGTTTTCGATTCACGTGCCAAGACGGCTTCAGCACTGACCAAAAACATCGCGCGGCGAATCGAGGAACAACATGGATTTCGTCCGCATCTTCTCATCTTCAACCGCACAGACTTGCTAACTGCGATCGAATCGAACCCGTTCCCCAAAGCTGTATCTGATCCCAGGACGCTCCATTTCTTTTTTCTCGCCGAACCTGCCTCGGATCCGGACATCGAGGCGCTTGAAAATGCGAAAGCATCGACCGAGAAATACAAACTAACGGATCGCGTCTTCTATCTTCATGCTCCGGATGGCATTGCTCGTTCCAAGCTCGCCGCGAACGCCGAAAAGCATCTAGGCGTTGTGACGACTGCTCGAAACTACCGAACTGTCGATAGAGTGTTATCAATGGTATCGCAGACATGATACCCTGTTCGGCCTCTATACCGGTCTCCTGCGCCACCTCGGCAGCCTCTGAAAACTGGTCTTATGATTGGCACCACTACAGAAAACAGCCCTCATATCAACCTCCCTACATTTGTTATTTCTCCCTCCGCGACGCCATTTTTCCTTTGAACCGCTGACCGGTGCGAGGTTAGGATGAGGAGAGGTTCATCATGCGTTTTTTCGTGCATCATCCCTCTTTCCATCAGAGGACAACAACATGAATATCGAAGGCCTCCCGCCAATCTTCTTCATTCTTGCAGAGATTGATTTCAACGCGACCGGAGTGTTGGGCGTTCCATTAGGCACCATTTTGCTTTTATATATTCTGATGAATATGAATAATAATTCACCGCGTAAATCTTCAGGTCCATCCGAATCTGAAATCGCGGCGACTAATCAGCAGAAGAAGGAGAATTGGAGCAAATTTATTGCAGGAACATCACGACTAGAGCGGTGGACTTGGTTCATTATGGTTGTAATCATTCCAATTGCTTTGGCAGTTAAAATGTCGTTCAACATGTTCGATACCACAGGATCATCAACATCATTAGGATCATCAACATTATTATTAGAAGCGATTATTATGGGTTTCCTGTTTTTCGGCGGAGGATTCTTGTGGATCCACCGGATAAATTGTGTTGTTGTCAATGATGACGAAAGACAGGCTCCTGTTCAAAATTATGGTCGCCGCCAATCTTCCTCACCGTCGACGACGACAACAAAACCGTCAGAGGTGCAAGACAGGACTGGAACGCGAACCAACGTCTCTCAAGTTCCCCGTAGATCTGATTACAATCCTGACTTCGCGTTCCGTAAAACATCAGCTGAATCAGAAAAGCCTTTCACAATGGAAGAATTCTTGGGCGACCTACCATCGGAGAACGACTCTGATGAAATAGTCTCCGACCATCGCCAATTTAATATCTCTGAAGCCGAAGAGTTGTTGACGCGAGCAAAATCATTCATTCGGCTCAAAAGATACAGCCTGGCGTTAGATGTGATTTTGATATATTTGTCATTGCCAATAATCTCCGAGTCAGGAAAACGACAAGGTTTGAGGATTAGAGAATACGCCCGCGCTAAATGCAGCAACAGTGATCAAGACAAGATCAGATGATGTTTAGGTAACAACATCCGGACGTTCCACAAAAGGAGTGGCTTTACGTGTTCAATGACGAAGAATGCTTTGAGCGATCGTTGTCTCACGCTGGCCAATCGTTAGAGAAAGTAGCCGGTAATATCACTCGAACAGAATGGACCACCGTCTCATGTTAACCTCTTCCCCGCCACCGCCGCCTAGATCCTCCGCGACGCTGGCCATGGATAAATAACCATGTCATTCTTTGAAAACTTTCTGATGTACGAACTCTGCTTTCCTGGTGCAATTACCGGAGAGACAGAGGTCGATTGCCCTTACTGCCAGCAACTGCTCACCGTTGTCGTGGCAGATCCGCTGGGAGAGGAAGTCTACCAGTGCTGCGAATGCACAGGGACGTTTGAAGTGGACTGGGGTGAAGGCGTTGTTCGATATCAAACCGAGGAGTGGGTCGTGGAAGGACCAGGGGCATTACTCTCGATCCGCTTCCCGCATTTACAGCGACGCTAATTCCCGGTTCAATATCTACGGTTTCCGTGTTGTGCGTGAGTTGGATTAGTTCCGTAGTCGGCCTCGACCCATGTAACTCCTTCCCTCCTTCATATCTACGTACCTACATTTGTTATTGATCGCCCACTGGGGTAATATGAAGGCTTGCCAGATTTCTAACCCCACTACTCATCAACCATGCCAGACCAAGAAGACAGCCTCGGAGGTGCAACCTTCAGCGGCGAAGAACACCAAGATCCTGTTGAGCAAAGCCTCGGCGACCAACCCACTTTCGGTGATGCTAACACCGAAGACGAACTGATTGATGACGGAATGGAATTGGTAGACCTATCGACTCGCTATACCGAAGAAGGTGTGCTCGGTAAAGGTGGCATGGGTGAAGTCATTCTCGCTACCGACACACGTCTAGGACGTAAGGTCGCAATTAAGCGTATCCTAGGTAAAGCAGCACGTAGTAAAACCGCCGTCCAACGGTTTCTAACCGAAGCCAAGTCGATGGCTGAGCTGAATCATCCTAACATTGTCCAGATCTACGACTACGGCCGCGCCGCGGATGGTCCCTTTCTGATCATGGAATGTGTTCAGGCCGGTAGCTTACTGGACAAATGTAAAGCAGGCCCTATTGAGCTAGACGAAGCGGTTAACATCTTTGGCCAATTGTGTGATGGACTGGCTAAAGCACACGCTGCTGGGATCATTCACCGCGATATCAAACCCGCAAATGTATTAATGACCGAAGACGGTGTGCCAAAGCTGACAGACTTTGGCTTAGCCAAGGATGACACTGCTGATACTGGCATGACGATGGAGGGAGCAGTCATCGGGACCCTGGACTTCATGCCGCCGGAACAACGACAGGCAGCCGCGCTAACCGACCACCGCAGTGACCTCTGGAGTCTCGCGGCGACGTTCTATCAGATGCTAACCGGTAAGAGTCCTAAGATTATAAAGTTCTCCAATGTTCCGACCCAACTACAGGATGCATTGGGCAAAGCACTTGAGGATGAGAAAGATGATCGCTTCCAGTCCGCCCTCGAAATGAAGGTTGCAGTCCAACAAGCAGCGACTCCCGAATTAAATGCAGCGGGAGACTTAGTCGCAGGAGAATTCCCCCTGACGGTAATCCCGAAGGACTTTCGTCAACAGGTACGGCAGCTCTTCACCGAAAAATATAGCCGCGAATTCAAGGGTTTCGAGAATCTTCACATGTTTCCTGATCTCCCAGGCAGGAAGCTAGCCAACGTGCTAAAGTCTTATGCCGAAGGGGTCAGTACAGATGACATACTGCTCCTGTTCGACAATACGCTTTTGGGGAGCGCAAACGATGGTTTTCTGATGACCGAGGAGGCCATTTATTGGCACAACGCGCAGGGTCCCTTTAAAACACTGGAGTTAACAGCACTTGACCACGTTTCGTGTGAAACGAGCATGCTGGTTCAGGAACTTTATTTAAACCACTCCGATTGCATCAAAATAAACCGTTTGAAACCCGTGGAAACAGTTACCGCGATGTTGAAAGAAATTGTCTCCTTTAAAAGTGGGGGTCTTGATCGGCAAGGCATTGTCGATGGTCTGCAGCAGAATGTTACTGCAATGGCGACCCCTGCCTCCGCTGCCGTCATCGAGGAGCCGGTTAACAAAGGGTTACCGGAAAAGACAGAGGAACTAGCGAGCGAACCCAAACAAGGACCCAGCGCTGGTCCGGAGCAGAATGTTTCTGCAGAGGCGACCTCCAGCGAAACCAGCGCCTTCTCCAAGGAATTAAAAACGTTTTTACAGGCAAACCACCTTGGAGATGGCTATTACGTTGGCGAAGAAATGCCGCCTAAGAAACTAGCCAACATCAAGAAGGTGTATAAACTTGAGCCTGAAGAGCAAATATTCGCATTCATAGACTGCACACTCTTTGGATCAGCCAAAGACTTCGTGGCTATCACAGATAGAGGGATTATCGGAAAGAGAATAATACTTGGCAAATATCGCGTAGATTTTGAGGAATTTGTTAGCAGTGAGCTTAGCGAGGACGGAAGCAGCATTCTAATCACTAAACTTGGCGGCGCGACAGAACTCATCGTTCTAGGGGGATCAGGCTTGGAAATTGATAGCGTATTTGAATTTCTCGAAAATTTGCATAATAAGGCATCAGAGTTAGCTTCAAAATGATGCCGCTGGCTATTCGGCTAAATGGACTTCCTTAATTAGGCGGGCAACTAACGGTTCTATTTGACAACGATGATGTATGCCAGGGTATTACACACCATACAAAAGCGCTTTGGCAGTAGCGATTTTACCTTTGTCTAGACGGCCAGTCACCGAAGGAGAGGATTTGAGATGTGCGTGACGGGAAAATACTGACCAAAAAGATACTTGAGGGTGAGTTCTGTTTATCCCGAGGGAGCACTGTCTGGTTAAATCGAGTGGATGACAGTTTGCAAGTCTCGCTGGATGGCCATTCGCTTGCCGCTAACGAAATGGTTCCATTGGCGCCTCGGCAAATCCTTGCGATAGAAACTGCTATAATGGAATTTATAGCCTTTTCACAATTAACTATGTAGGGTGCATGGACAATCCATTACATAAAACGCACATTCAACCAGATCTTAAGGTCGGGCGGGACGTTTCTAGCTTTACGTCCCTGCCACTGTTAAATATCTCAGAGCGTTATAAGTTCAATCTCGGACAAAAACCAACGGGCAGTATTCGAACGTTTGTGGCGCGCGAGCGATTGTCTGGTCGCAGGGTCGTGATTAAACATCTGAGTCTTTCTAAAGATACCAAAGACACCGAAGTTATTGGCTTTAAAAGGGAGACGCAATGTTTACAACGACTTGACCATGCAAATATTTTGAATACACATGAATATGCGCGTACGCTTGAAGGGCCATTTGTCGTGTGGGAACACTTTGATGGCTCCGAGTTGGGGAGTCTTGTCAAAAAGGGTGGCCTCGGCGTCGATGAGGCTCTTGCGATTACCATCAAGGTGTGTGAAGCAATTGAGTATTGTCACCGGAACGGGATTGTTCACCGAAATGTTAACCCCAACAGCATTTTGGTGCATAAAGACGGGCGTGTGAAATTGACCGATTTCAGCCTTGCCGCAGATGCCAATGCGGAGACACTGCCGTTTGACTGTGGTGACATCAAAGGGGCAAAGGAATACATCGCGCCGGAAGGTGTGCAAGGCATTGACGCACTGAATCAGGTTAGCGATCTCTGGAGCTTGGCAGCCATTTTATATTTGCTGCTTTCTGGAAAATCCCCCCGAATTTTACGCCTAGATTCGTTTTCGAATGACCTTGCACTTTTACTCGGTCAGATGTTAAGCGAAGACCCGACTGATCGCTTGCAAACGGCGAATGAATTTATTGCGCAGTTGAAGCAGATTGAATCCAGAGTCAATGGAACAGCGGCGGAGGCAAGTCGAAGTGGCAACGCGCTCGAACCGGGTCAATGCCAAGGGTGTGGACATATTAATAACCAAGCACGCACGTTTTGTGGTAAATGTGGCTTTGCTCTCCATTGGGCCTGCGTTTCTTGCGGCGCCACCATTCGTGTTTGGGACAGGACGTGTGTTCATTGTACGGCGAGTCAGGAAAAGTCGTCGGCGGACAACAACAAAGACTCGCCAATCAATGCTGGACAGCGGGATGGCGAAAGCGCTTTATCAAATTCCATTAGGGAGATATTTCACCGTTCAGGTCCGCGGATTCGTTTTATTTTCGGTAAAATTCGAGTTGCTGCTCAAGCCATTTGGTCCACCTGCATAAATGGTGCGGCGTATTTTAGAAGTAAAGATGCGAAATCAACATGGCAAGGCTGGGTTGCTAACTTATCGCAAGGAATTGGAATCGGTTTTAAATGGTGTCGAAGGCAAATTATTAGAGCCGTCAATGGAACGGTATGGTTGGCGACCACAGCGTACGCGAAATTGAGACTATTGTCGCAGGACGAGGCTACTGTGGGTGGGCCTGAAAGCCTAGGGGGTCAGGACACGTACATTCCTTCACCTGATTATACTGATTCTTCGAGTATCGGAGGGGAGGTCACTTACGCGCCGAGTCACAACGAGCTAATTGGCTCGAGGTCGAAAACTCAGGCTGAGCGCACGGAACTGACAGATTTATTTGACGACGCGGAAATGTATGCTGCGAGTGACTCTTTGGCTGGCGAAGAGGACAGGGATAACGCGTCAAGCTTACCCTACATCAATTTGTCGTCGCGATATACAATTGAGGGTGAACTAGGTAAAGGCGGCATGGGAGCCGTAGTGCTTGCGCGAGATAATTCGCTGGGCAGGCATGTGGCAATTAAACGTATCCATGGTTCGATGGTGCGAAGTAAGAAAGCCATCGATCGGTTTGTAACTGAAGCGCGCTCGATTGCGGCGTTAAGTTTTGAAAACATAGTTCAAATCTATGAATTTGGGAGAGATGAAGACGGTCCGTTTGTAGTACTCGAATATGTTTCCGGTGGTACTCTGTTAGAACGAATTAATAGAGGGAAGTTAGAAACAGAAGTAGCAGTCGAGATTATTTGCCATTTGTGCAACGCTTTGTCAATTGCTCATGGCAGTGGAATTATTCATCGGGACATAAAGCCGGCAAACATCCTGTTAACGAAGGAAGGAATTCCAAAACTAACGGATTTTGGATTGGCACAGAAGCAGAAGGCGGGGAATTCGCAAACGGATGTTGGTGAGATAATTGGCACGATTGAGTTTATGCCGCCTGAGCAAAGATCTGGTAGTTCTAATGTCGACGAAAGAAGTGACTTATGGAGCCTAGCCGCGACCTGTTATCAAATGGTAACGGGGAAAAGCCCCAAGGTTATCCGGGAGCGCGAAATGCCCGTGAATTTACGAAATGTGTTACTCAAAGCACTAGAAGATCGGCCTCGTGATAGGTATCAAACGGCGAACGAATTAAAGCTAGCATTTCAGTCTGCGGTCGCACGAGCCTCGATCCTTAAAGGTGATCTTGAGGAAGGACTTTGTGCCTCATGCAACGTGGTAAACGATATCACTCGTAAGTTCTGCCGAAATTGTAGCGAGAGTTTAGTTGAAGATTGTCTATCGTGTGAATTGGAATGTCCGGTCTGGGAGGATGTATGTGGTGAGTGTGGAACCAGTCAATCAGAGGCTAAGTCGGCATTGCTACTTGAATTCCAAAACGCTATCGACACAGCGGAGCAGGCATTAGCAATGTTTGAATTTGATAGTGCCAGTGAGTGTCTAGAAGCGGTGTTGGCGTGCAACTATGGTTTTGCCAGTGAACTTGTTGACGTTGCAAATCAAGTGTCTGATAAGATCGCACACGAGCGAACAGTGCAGTTTAGGCTTCAAGATGAATTGCTTGATCTAGCGCTTGAACAGCTGGAAATTTTTGACTACGCAGCGGCTGAATGGACCCTCGCGAAATTTCCAATTGAGCTTCGCTCGAAGGAATTCGCGGACCTCCTCGCAGAGACGATCCAAAAAAAGGAGACGGCGTTACAACTGCGTAGTGATATTCAGGAATATCTAAAGGCACGAGTTGTGGACGGCCTTTTAGAGACGACCGAGCAGTATTTGTTGTTAAAACCCGATGACGAACGCATGCGACTGCTTTTTGATCGATTGTCGGATAAGTCCAACAGAGATGCAGAAGTCCAGCAAAGCAACTATAGAACGGCACTGGATTATTTCAAAGAATTTAATGACCGACAATGTATCGAGACGTTGTCTTTATATGGTGAGAATAATCAACTCACCAATGATCAAAACAAACTGCTAGACGCAGCGACAAAGCGGGCGTCCAAAGCCGAGTTATTAAAATTGGAAATTGACCGTTTGGATAAGATGGGACAACCTTCCATTGAAGTGTTGCGAGAATATTTGGTATTACGTCCCAATGATCAACCCAGTCAGTTGGTTCTCGATGGATTGGTTTTACGAGGAAGTAAGAAGGAGGCCTTGGATTATTTCAAAGAATTTAATGACCGGAAATGTATCGAGACATTGTCTCTATATGGTGAGGATAATCAACTCACCGATGAACAAAACAAACTGCTAGACGCTGCGACAAAGCGGGCGTCCAAAGCCGAACTTCTAAAATTGGAAATTGACCGTTTGGATCAATTGGGACAACCTTCCATTGAGATGCTGCGAGAATATTTAGTGTTACGACCCAATGATCAATCCAGTCAGTTGGTTCTCGATTCTTTGGTTTTACACGCAAGTATGAAAGCCGCATTGGATTATTTCGGAAAATTTGATGACCGGAAATGTATCGAGACGTTGTCTCTATACGGTGAGGATAATCAACTCACCGATGAACAAAACAAACTGCTAGACGTGGCGACAAAGCGGGCGTCCAAAGCCGAACATCTAAAATTGGAAATTGACCGTTTGGATCAATTGGGACAACCTTCCATTGAGATGCTGCGAGAATATTTAGTGTTACGTCCCAATGATCAAACGAGTCGGTTGGTTTTCGAGTCTTTGAGTTCGCAAGTACGTAAGAAAACGGCAGAGCGGAACCGGTGGATATCGAGCGTGCTTACCATAGCTGTCTTAATTATTGCCACGGCGGTTTTGATATATTTTGGGATCGCGTATGGCGATTAATCAGAGTTTGCTGGCAGCGGGGTGGTCGAGATTTAGCGTTTCATCGAGATATCTCCATGCATCTCTTAGGATGACCCAATGTGGCGTTTTTAACGAGCCGCCTTCGTAATTGTAAACATAATAACGTTTGACTCGTTTTGCGCAAATACTCCATAATTCAAGTGGCGTTAGTAAATACATAAAGCAGACACGTAACCGCAAACCTCAGGTTTTGAGCTGTGTTATTCGATGATAATATATTTGTTTTCATTCTTGACGAACTGATCGGCGACCTAGAAGAGTTGCTTCGCAATTATTCTTGCGTTCATTGCATACCCTTTGCTCTTGGCAATCGCAGCCATAACAAGTTCCAACTCGACACAAGATCCTATTGAAAACAATCAATCAAGGTACGATCGCAAGCCTCGGTGGTTCAGATTTGGAATCAGCTTTCTATTTCCCATCGTCTATGCTGTATTTGCAACTGTGGCTTTCGCGTTAATGGATGCCTGGAACAATACCCGGGATGCAACATTACTGCTCACAGGATACAATGACAACCGGTCGCATTCGCAAACAAAAATCATCTCGGAGTTAGAAGTTTGATGTTCGCTCGATTCTGTTTCACCTCCTTAGCATTCCTGACAGTTTGCGCGGGCAACCAACCTCTGACTGCGGATGAACCAGCTGCGACGACGTGGCGGAAGCATACGATCAATGACCAGTCGCCGTTTGAAGCTGTCGGAGTGGCCGACTTCAATGGAGACGGCAAGCTGGATGTGTTTAGCGGCGATTCCTGGTATGCGGCTCCCGACTGGACACGACATAAAGTACGAGACGTTGCCCCGGGAACGAATCCGCACTACCACGAAGACTTCGCCGACGCACCGCTCGACGTGAACGGTGACGGCAGGATTGACATCGTGACGTGTGCATACTTCAGCCGCCGTATTGCGTGGGTCGAGCAACCGGACGATCCGACAACGCCGTGGACCGAACACCTGATCGATACTCCGGGCTCAATGGAGACCAGCTATTTTGTCGATCTTTATGGTGACGGCACACCCGTTTATCTGCCCAATGTCGGTGGACAGGTCATGTGGTACGAGTTGAAATCGAAGACACCGAAGGTGGAATGGGTAAAGCGACAGGTGTCCCCACAAGGAGCGGGGCATGGTGTCGGCCATGGGGACATCAACCGCGACGGTCGAATTGACATCATCACTCCGAAAGGCTGGTACGAACAACCATCTGATCGCACTGTCGACTGGAAATTCCACGCCGAGTTTGAACTGGGGACGGCCAGTATCGAAATCATCGGACACGACTTCGACGGTGATGGCGATACCGATGTCGTCTGGGGAATGGGGCACCAATTCGGTCTGCACTGGCTGAAGCAATCAAAAGACCAAGGCGGAAAACGCATCTGGGTCAAAGAAGATATCGATACCACCTTCTCACAGGTTCATGCACTCCATCTGGCCGACTTCGATGGCGATGGCGAACAGGAGTTCGTCACGGGGAAACGAATCTATGCCCACGCCAGCGAACTCGGAGCCACCGCCCATCCGTGCATCTTCATCTACCGCTTCGATCGCAAGGCGTCGAAATGGATAAAAACCGTGGTCTACCGCGGTCAGCCGGCGGCGAACGCTCCGGCAGATGCTCAACAACGGGATGCTCTCAAAGATTTCCCTCGCGGTTCCGCCGGGACAGGGCTACAGATGGCCGTCAAGGATCTGGATAACGATGGCGACATCGACATCGTTGCACCTGGCAAGTCGGGGCTTTATTGGTTCGAAAACCTTCGCATCACGAAGTGAGCCGCTGCTGAAGCATCGATGCTTCCCTGATTGTTCGTTATCTCAGTGGCGGGGTTGCTTCACGCACCATGGCACCATCGTCCTCACTGGAAATCAACAGGCTAAATTTGGTCACGGAATCCAATCCTGCCGTGCTCAGCGAGGCATAATCAAATCTCCCGCGCAGGTCGGTGTACCCGTCCTTATAGAACTTCACACTGCCATCCTGCATTTGCGCATACACTTTGACGTAAACGGTCCCTAAGGGCTTCCGCGTTTTGGACTGCAATACCTGCACGTGTCCATAATTCCGGATTACCTGCACTGCCAGTGCATGCGAATAATATGCTTTCGTCTGAGTTTGACCGGCACCGATAACTTCCACCAGTACATTTCGACTGGCAAGCAACTCGGGTAGCTTAAACCGGTGGACATTACTGCCACTGGCCAACTTCACCTTTTCTCGATGGTTCGGTTTAATGAAACTAAATCCACCGGAGAAATCCTGGACAAAGGGGTTACGACTGAACAGGAGTTCAATATCGATTTCATAATAGTTTACCGTAACCTCAGTCAGATTCTGGTAATCAATTTTAACTTCGCCACTTTCGACTTTGAAATCAAATCCCGGTTCCGTGGCCGCTAGTTTCCCCTGCGTTTGATCAAGATTGTCCGGATCATTGACCGCAACCGCATCCCCTCCGATTTCATCCACCTGCTGCACCACCTGCGCAAACAGTTGATTCCAGCGATTCACCGGATAGTCCTGATACCGCTTGGCAATCAGACGTGCCTGTTTGGGGTCACCCTGCGACAGGGCAAGATAGCTGGCAAAATAATCGTATTGTAAGCGCGTCGCCAATTGTTCCACGTCGACCTGCTTAAATCGATCCAATGCTTCGCCGATCCGATCCTGCAGCAGCAGGTAGTAGACTACGGCCATTTTGTCTTCGTTGGTCAAGGCACTTTTATAACTCAGCACATTCAACAATCGATGGTATTGGGCATGGAATCGGTCATTCAGGATTTGACGCCGAGCACCCAATTGATGGGCTCTGGCATTGACCAAAGGTCGGTATTCCATATGTTCATACGTTTTTCGGATCACCGGATCGATTGTCAGAATGGGACTGACAAGATAACTTCCCACGCGGCCAACTACAGCATCCGCATGTTTAAAATAGTGATTCATCTCCGCCGGCACATTGTGCATAATGGAATAGGACCACAAGGTATGCTGATATTGATGTCGTGACCTTAGCAAATCCGTCGTTTGCATGAACATCTCTTTATTCTTCATGCGGAATGCGATTTTTCCCAAATCCAGCTGATGGACATTATGGGTTCGCAGGAATTCCAGCGTTTCCTCATCGCTGCCATACTGCGACACATACGCCCAGGATGCTTTGTCGATTTGCGAAAGCGTATTCACGACATTAAAGAGCGTCGCTTCGCCGGTTGCCAACAACACTTCCTCGCTGGACACATGAACCGGAAACTGCGGATATTTCCCCGCCGCGGGAAAATAGAAATAGAACTCCAACGTCTGAGTACGGTACCCGTCCAGTTCCATATAAACGCTGCGGGTCTGGCGACCTGACAGAACAGGAATGGCACCCAGAGGGATTTCCACCAGCACATCCAGTTTGCGTCTGGAAGAGGTTGGATTTGTCACCACGACCTCACACCCATACACCGTATGAACCAGAAATTCTTCCGTAACGAATTTATCCTGTTTTTCATTTCCGACCTGAATAAATCGGTCGCCGTGTCGGAAGAAATTCTGGCTGACCAGGACCGAGGTCCCTTTCTTTCCATCTTTTGCATCCTTGATTTCCTCATGAAACATGATGCTTGGACCCGGGTAAACAATTTTCATGGCAGAACCATCAAGTGTCAATTCCGGTTCCGCGCTCTTAAACGGAAAATCGGTCACGGCTAAGGCAAACATCATTTCGGTGAAGTTTCCATTTGCCTGGGCTACATTTCGTGATCGAAACTCCCCATTGGGTTGTCGTGCCCAATCATTCCAAAACGCATTGACCGTGACAAGATCTGCGTTCTGGGCCCCGATTGGCAGCTGGTAGTAGTTATTCTCCACCCATTCGCGTGTGGGTTCCTGTTCACGATAGAGCGATCTAACTTCATCTCGCAGTCCCTCAAATTCACTGAAGTAATTCTTTGATAATTTATCCTTCATGACACCGTCACCATCCTGTTTGAGATACCGGTGATTGGCGGACTCCGCCTCCTTTTTCCGCTCTAGTTGTTCGTTCAAACGGAGTTTAGTACTTAACTGCCGTTCCAATGAACGGGACCCTCTTGCCAGAATCTGGCCCGATTTCGGTGATTCAACGGGTCGCCCAAATCTACCGCCGTCCGCGATTCCGTTAATCGATCCCGGTCCTGCAGGTTCTGGCATCGGTCGATTGGAGTCTACTGGCAGACTTCTTTCCACATCAACCAAACCAAGTGCGGTGTCATTCGCGTTCAGACCACCCCGCTTCAATGCGGTTTCAAACAACTGGTTAAAATAGGTTACGTCCGGTACAACGAGGTTAAACATGTCATTCACATGCCGTTTGGAAGCAGCCTTCTCCGCTGTCAGTTTCCGCCCGAGCAGGATGCGTTCCACCACATTTAATTGCGCATATTCCCACGGCGCTAAATATCCCTGAAGATCACGATCCAACAGCCACTGGTCCATAAATGTTTGGTGCTGTTTATTTGTCAAATAGGGCGCGACCACCGCTTTGAAAAATGCGGGGTCTTTTTTGTAGAGAAAGAAATTGAGTTCATGACATGCATACTTCGAATACAACTCGGTCTTCTTCTCCGCCTTTAACTCGGGCCAGCCTAGCACAAAACTAAATTCCTTGAAGTTGGCATCTTCATTGAGTGTCGATAACAACTGGTGAACCGAAGTCAGGCTATCATAGGCTTTGAAACGACTGGCGGTTACATCACTAATGACAAAGGGTTTATCCGCCGCAACCAAACTAATCTGTTTTTGCTGGACAAAATGTTTTTCAACCGGTAAGCCCTTTACCAATCGCAAATCGAGCGTCGTGCGTTGTTGTTCCGGCAACGATGCACTGCGGTATACCGTCTGAACCGGATCTACCGCGATCACCTGCAAATGCTGGTGTCCTTCTAAATCGTCGATCGCAATCTCAACCGTTCCCTGTTCGTTCGGCACCAAATTCGCCAGTAACACAGAACCTGTGGACAGGAAGTTCAAACTCGAGAAATCGCCGGTGGCTGCATTGCCCCCTTTTTGGTCGGCTAACCGCTTGGCGAGTGCGTCCTGTATCTCCGCCATACTTTCAAAGTCCTCTCCGATCGCCGCTTCCTGTTTATGGGTCTGGGTCGTCCGGATGGGCCATGGATTCAATAGCAACTCTGGGCGGGACAACAAATTGCCCGGGAATTTTTGTGCATATCGACGATCGATGATATATCGATATTCGTCACCAATATCGCGTCCTTCGACATAGAGTGTGAGCGGTTTGCTGGTTCGCAATGCATACGGTTCTGCATCGCCCACGACCCCCAAATAGTCAATCGGAGAAAACGCGGGATAGTAACGTGTCGCTATCACATGGACGCGACCAAACTGATTCCATCCCCGCAGCTGAATCTGCACCTGCTCTTCATTTTGTGTGATGGAGGTAATCTGTAGCGGGTCACTTCCACGCGATTCCAGTTGTCGATGAGTTCCTAATAAATAGCCTGCCGTCACCTTTTCCGCATCCGTAACCAGAATGCGAATTCTTCGCGACACATCGCGCAGCAACAGGTCATAGTCCCCAGCGGGAAGTCCCTTGATGGAAATCATGCCATTGGTGATCTGCAGAGCAGCAAAATAGTCCTTTGTGAAACTGTTTCCACGAACTGAGAATAATGACAATTCCCCACGTGTAACCTCCGCTTTCTCGCCCATGTAGGGAATGAGGATCTCCGATCCCACCGCCGCATGTCTGGCTTGGTAGTACGAGAACCGGTCGCGTTCCAAGTTCCATCGATGCTGCACACCTGCCGTATCGGTCGCTTGAACATAGTCGATCTCCGGCAACGCTCCCAATAGGATCCGACCCTGATCATTCGACTTTAACGTCGTGGTAATCACATTGACGAAATCTCGGTGCTTTAACACGACCTGCACGGTTCGATCAGCCCGTATTTCACCTGTCCTGCCCATCAGGTCGATAACATACTGATTGTCAACCTTACCCAAAAACGCATCCGCTGTTTTTTCCGTCGCTTCAATCCCGTTCATGCTGAATGACTCATTGACCACTAAGTCCACTGTTTTTCCCGTGCTCAGATTATCCACTTTGGCGGACAACACAAACATGATGGTCTTTAGCCGCTGCGGAACGCGAAACAGATGCACGCTCTCCTGATCTTCATGCAACTTGAAATCATCGATGCGACTGGTCGACAGGACGCCGTCCAAATCCACCGAGGTGATCGTCAGTCGCACATCCTTCAGGGCGGACATCCCAACCGGAGTTCCATTAACCTGCAGCCCGGCGCGAACCATGACCGGCGCAAGCTTCCGCTGTAACAAAGATTCACGATCAACATAAATTCCCGCAGTCAGAAGATACTGTTCTGCTTCGTGCCGAAATTGATGCAGCGTTGAAATGCTGCCATCACTTATGACAAAGGAAGCCAGTTTGGGATTGGTGCTAAACGGAACGACAATCCCACCATCTTCACTGCTGACATACTCCACGCCACCGATCCAGAGGGTACTGTCTTTGACAAGCTGTTTTTCCGAATCAACAATCTGAAACAAATGACCCGCTGTCGTCGTACGTACAAGATAATCCAAACGGCCTTTGTGAATCAGTGCGCGACTACTGATGCCGTTGCCAATAAAATCAACGACATAGACTCCCGGCTGTTTCAACTCAGGAAAATCAAATTTCCTTCGCATCCGCCGCAGCGGTGAATCACTGTATTGAAATGACCGCTCATAATTAGCGACCAAACCGTCAAGATTGATCGATGTGCTGACCGGTTGCATTTGAGTGCGGTAAAAATTCTGTGCGTT
>Ga0208879_1000454_pt1 | contig 42456 bp, 32 predicted proteins | sample Knorr_S15_td_Bot_FD_185605 | JGI IMG/M metagenome (GOLD analysis project Ga0208879, IMG submission 185605) | Marine microbial communities from Southern Atlantic Ocean transect - Knorr_S15_td_Bottom_ad_5009_LV_A (SPAdes) (version 2) | ecosystem: Environmental > Aquatic > Marine > Oceanic | place... | reverse complement strand
CCGTCCCAATTCCGGCGGGCGCGAACGCTACGCAGCTGCCGCCAAGAGAATCAAGGAAGCCGTCAAGGCCGGCAAGATCACCGAGGCGCAGGGCAAGGAAAGATTGGCTGCGTTCAGGAAACGATTGGGCGAAGGCCGTGGCGACAGCGGTCGAAGCGGTCAGACTCGCGAAGAGCTGATGAAGCGTTATGACAAGAACAAGGACGGCAAACTCGACGAGGATGAGCGCGCAGCACTTCGCAAAGCCATGTCTGCTCGTTACAGCGGCAGTCGTTCGCGTAGCCAGGACAAGAACGCGGAGCGCAAGCGTCGCGGCCAAGGTGGGAATAAGAACGCGGAGCGCAAGCGTCGCGGCCAAGATGGGAATAAGAACGCGGAGCGCAAGCGTCGCGGCCAAGGTGGGAATAAGAACGCGGAGCGCAAACGCCGCGGTGGCGAGCAGGGCAAGCGCGGTGAAGGCAAGCGCCGGGGCAAGCGCAGCGAGAACAAATAGGCTGTCGTCCAGAAAACGACTTGAACGAGGCGCCGGTTTCCGGCGCCTTTTTTTCTTTCACTCGCCGCTTGGCCAAGTGAAACTTTTCGGTTCACGGCTTCGTAGTGTAGAAATTATCAGTCCAGCGATCCAACAGTGGCCTTAACAGAAAAAAAACAAATGGGGGTTCACCCTCATCCGGCCGAAGGCCGCGAATGGCCGGGCTCCCTCTCCCAGCGGGAGAGGGAGAACGCAATGAAACATGGCGCACTATTTTATCAATCAATCAGTAATACGATTATGCGAATTTTTCACGTCATTTTAATGACCGCCGCATTGTTTGCTGGGCCATCGCTTGGCCAAGTGCAGGCCCGGGTGATCATCAGCGAATTCCTCGCGGTCAACGACAAGGACTTGAAGGATGCCGATGGCGACCACGCGGACTGGATCGAGCTTCACAACGCCGGCGACGCCACGATCGACCTGGCTGGCTGGGCGCTGACCGACGATGCCAAGGACTTGGCCAAGTGGATGTTTCCCGCCGTGAAGATCGAGGCAGGCGGTTTTTTGCTGGTGTTTGCCTCCGGCAAAAACCGGGCCAAGCCGGACGGGGAACTGCATGCCAGTTTCAAACTCGGCGCGGGCGGTGAGTACCTTGGCCTCGTGCAACCGGACGGGCAGACGGTGGCGCATCATTTTGTCATGAAGTATCCCAAGCAGCGCGATGACATCTCCTACGGCGTGCCGGCTGGCTGGAAGCCGAGTCCCGCCTCGTCGGCCTCGGTGATCGCCGGGCAGGTTTATTTCCTGCGTCCGACGCCGGGCGCGCCCAACGGAGAAACCTTGGCCGGCAAGGTGGCCAAGCTTGCCTTCAACCAGCCCCACGGTTTTTACGAGGAGCCGTTCGAGTTGAGCATTACATCCCAAACGCCGGGAGCCCAGATTCGTTACACGACTGACGGCTCCGTGCCAGCCGAGGGCAGCGGCCAGGTGCTGAACGGCGCGTTGACGGTTGGCAAAACCACGGTGATCCGTGCGGCAGCGTTTAAGCCGGGCCACAAGCCGACGAAAGTTGTGACGCAGACATACCTATTCCTAAAGGATGTTGTCCGGCAGTCGCCCGAGGGTCTGCCGCCGCCGGGGTTCCACTATGAGTGGGGGGCCAACCGGGTGGACTATGGGATGGATCAACGTGTGGTCAACGACGAGCGATATCGAGACAAGATTTTCAAGGGGCTGCGAGTGATCCCAAGCTATTCGCTGGTGATGGATCTGGAGGATCTGTTCGGGGAGGATGGTATTTATGCTAATGCCAAGGAGGACGGGCGCGACTGGGAACGAACCTGCTCGCTTGAGTTGATACAAGGTGACAAGCAGGAGGGTTTTCAGGTGAACTGCGGTATCCGTATACGTGGCGGGTTTAGCCGCATGACCAGCAATGCTAAGCATGCCTTCCGCTTTTTCTTCAGGGGCGAGTATGGTCCTGCAAAATTGAAGTATCCCGTGTTTGGCAAGACGGCGGCGCAAGAGTTTGACAACCTCGACCTGCGCACGTTCAGCAACTACTCGTGGAGCTTGAGCAACGATCCGCGTTGTACATTCATGCGAGACCAGTTCAACCGCGATCTGCAGTTGGCCATGGGGCAGTCCACAGCCCGTGGCTATTTCTGCCATCTCTACATCAATGGCCAGTACTGGGGCCTTTTCAACGCCTGTGAGCGTCCGGAGGCCTCGTTTGGCGGATCCTATTTCAAGGGCAAGCCGGAGGATTTCGACGTGATCAAGATCGGTCGCGGCCGGGGCAAGGGGCAGGGGAACACCCAGTACGGCCTGTTTGCCACCGACGGGAATCTCGATGCGTGGGAGCAGTTGTGGAAAATTTGCAAATCCGGGGTGGAGACCCATGCGGCGTACCAGAAAATTCTGGGCAACCACCCGGACGGGACGCGCAATCCGGACTATGAGGTGCTGCTCGCCCCGGACAACCTAATCGATTACATGCTGGTTATCTTTTACGGCGGCAACCTCGATGCGCCGATCACCTCCTTCGGGTCGAATCGTTCCGCGAACAACTGGTACGGCATCCGCAATCGGAACGGCGAGGAAGGGTTTCGCTATTACGTGTGGGATGCCGAGCACACGTTCCTGAAACTCGAGGAGGATCGCACCGGCCCGTATCCCGCCGGTGACGAGTATGCACGCAGCAACCCGCAATGGATATGGCAGCAGTGCCTGCACAACGCGGAGTTCCGCCAGCGGGTGGCCGATCGTGTTCACAAACATTTCAATTATGGAGGTGTGTTGACACCCGAATCCGTGGCTAGCCTGTTGAACAAGCGAGTCGCAAAATTGCACTTGGCTGTCATAGGGGAGTCTGCCCGGTGGGGCAATCCCCATAGCACAAATTGGGCGCCTCCTTCCCGTGCGGGCTCGGGCAACAGGCCCCGCACGCTGGACGACGACTGGCAGCCCGAGGTAGATCGATGGTTTAACGAGTACATCCCGGAGAGGTCGCGGGTCGTCGTTGATCAACTCTGGAAGCACGGGTTGATTCCCGATCTCGAGTCCGCCCGCCTGGTCAAGCGGGGTGGGGTAATTGAGCAGGGCTTCGAACTAGAAATGTCCGCTGCACAGGGTGAGGTATACTACACGCTCGATGGCTCGGACCCTCGCCTGATCGGCGGGGAAATCTCACCCGTTGCGGAAAAATACAGCCACCCCGTACGCCTCGACAAGACCCGTGTTGTCAAGGTACGCGTATTATTTGGTGACGAATGGAGCGCCATCGACGAATTGCCTTTCGAGGTTAAGGGAAAACAAGTCACCAAGAATTTGAAGAAATGAAACCTACCGGATCAACTCTTGCCGTCATCGGCCTGCTGTCGCTGGTCGCCGTGTCCTTGGCAAAGGCGGACGAACCGTCAGCCGTATACCAGAGTCTGTTGGCCAAATACGACGTCAACAAGGACGGGCGGCTTGATGTCGCCGAGCGCGAGGTCATCCGCACCGACAGGCTCAAACCTAATCCTAGGGGGCGGTCGGAGAGACGCAGGTTTCGTTATCCCGATCCGATTGTTGCTCGATTTGACAAGGACGGGGACGATGAACTGAATGAGGAGGAATTTGACGCTGCCCGAAATTGGGTGGACAAGCGTTTCAAAGAAATTAATGACCAGTACGATGTCAACAAGGACGGCCGCTTGGGCACCGACGAACGTGCCTCGCTTTCCAAGCAGGTTGAGGCCGGAAAGTTCAAGGATATGGGTTCGTTGATGGGGTACTTGACTCGTTCACGCAGTAGTCGCGGCGATCGTAATCGGGATATGCGGCGTGAAGAAAGAGGATTATCACGCAGGGGTATTTTGCGCAAAAGTGACGAGGATGGCGACGGTCGGTTGAGTGAGGAGGAATTGGCTGTCGCGCGAGCGACATTGGAGAAAGTAGAAGCCGAACGCGTGCGTGAGGATCGGACCGGCATCCGGCGCGTTCCCACCCGGGAGAGCCAATAAAGCACCGTTTCCTGCGGCTCTTTTATGGGGTTAGCAGTTTGACGTCGCCGGAGTGGATCCAGCCTTTTTGGCCGAGGCTGGTTTCGACCTCGAGAAAATCCCCCTTGCGATCGTGCACGAGCAGTTCCGTCCCGTCGGTGGCCTTGAACGATTCCGGCGATTCCTCCAGCGGCCCGTTGCGGACAACGGCCTTTGCCGCGATGACAAACGCGCTGCTGTCCGAGAAGTGATCCGACGCAGACAGGGCCAACAGGAGCGCGGCCGCCAATGCGCCCGATGCGGGGAGCCGAATCCACGAAGGGTTCCCCTCGAACGCCCCCGGCTTCAACTGTCTCGCCGCCAACAGCAGCAGCAACAGCGTGATCGCCGCCGAGGCGAGCGCGGTCCATTCGTCGAGCGAGAGTTTGCGCAGCCAACGCTGGCGCAGGGTGAGCGCCGGCGGCTGGGTGTTGGCCTGTTCGCGAGCGAAGCGGAGGTTGGCCTGGGTTTCCGGGTTGCGCGGGTCGAGCCGCAGCGACCGGTGGTAGGCGGCCATCGCCTGGCCAAGTTGGCCGGCCTTGAAGTGTGCGTTGCCAAGGTTGAACAGCAGATTGGCGGACACCTCGTTTGTGCCGGCGGCCCGGTAAAGGGTGGCGGCCTCGGCGAATTGGCCGGTTTCGTACAGGCGATTGGCCTCCTCAAACTGCGCCTCGCTGGCGGCACTCGAGCCGGCAAAGAGCAGGGCGGCGGCGAGCAGGCCAAGCGCTTGGCCAAGCCGGGTGATGGTGGATCCGCGGGAGCGAATGCTGCATCTCCCTCTCCCAGCGGTAGAGGGTTGGGGTGAGGGAGAACGCAAGACAACCAACGGAGCATGAGGCACACTCTTAAATTGCCGGTTTAACAAAGGGCGGCGCGGGTTCATTTGAGGGCGGAAAAAACCTCCTTAAGCAGGGCGAGATTGGCTTTCAGTTCCCCGGTGGTCTGCGAGCCGGCGTAGCTGGCCCGGTCGCTCGCGGCGAACAATTTTCGGATGTCGCCCCGGGTGCCTTCGCCGAGCTTGTTGCCGGCGGCGAAGCTGTGGACGACGTCGGCTGTGATGCCCTCGGCGGGGATGTCGAGTCGCAACCCGATTTGTTCCCGCAGCAGATCCGCCAACTCAGCGTGAAACTCTCCGGCCTCTTCGCGCTTGGCCAACTCGGTGAGCTTGGCCAGGCCGGCGCGGGTGCGTTCGGCAACTTGCCGCTTGCGGCGCAGCCCCGGGTTGTTGGCCAGCGCGTTGGTCTTCCGCCGCCACACCAGCGCGCCAAGCCAGAGCAGCAGGGGAACGGACTGCAGCAGCCAGAAATTGGGGCGGGCAACGAGCGGCATCGCCTGGCCAAGCGAGCCAAGGTGATGCTTGATGGTCAGGATGTCGGTTTGTGGCGGCGGATCCGGCTCCCCTGTTTCCTGTGCCGTGTTGCCGCCGACTACCGGCGCGACTGGCTTGCCGCTTGGATTGACCTTCAAGGGGAACGGTCCCTTGGCCAGCACGCGGTATCGGCTCGTGACCGGGTCAAAATAGGAGAACTCGATTTTCGGGATCTCAGCGATTTTGTCGCTCTCGGGGATCACGACCTGCTCGAATATCCTCGAGCCCAGCAGGCCGAGCGGGTTGTCTTTTTTCGTGGTGACGGATGGCTCGTAGCTCTTGAAGCCGGGCCAGTCGAGCTTTGGCAGATTGAGCGACTCGATGGCGCCCTGGCCGGAGATTTGAATGTTCACCGTGACCGGGTCGCCGACCGTCACCTCAAGCGGCGAGGCCTTGGCCTGCATCGTGTACCGGCCAACCGCGCCGTTGAAGCTGGCCGGCTTGTTCGCGGTGGGCAGCGGCTTGACCGTGATGGTTTGCGCCTTGGCCTCAAGGTTGACGGGCACCTGCTGGTAGCGGTTGAAGAAACCCTCGAACGGATCGTTGAACGGGCTGCGCCGTTTTTGTTTTTGGCGGACGCGCAACACCATGCTTTGTTTCACCGGGCCAAGCTGAAGTTTGCCCGCCTTGAGAGGAGTGGCAGCGGTGCGGAATGTGAGCACCTGATAGATTTGGTTGCCCTTCTGCATCCGCGATTGCTTGTGCTTGGGGAAGGCGGCGATGTTGAAGCCGTCGGCGGTCAGTTCCGGCATTTTCACGTTCATGCCATCAATAAAAAAAAGCTGGATCTCGACCGGAATAACCTCCCCGACATAGGCGGTTGTCTTGGTGGGCAGTAGGCGGACGTAGGCGTTTTGCAATTGGCTGTTGCTGGGTTTGGGTTTCTCTCCGGCAGGCAACACGAGAAGCGTGAGCGGCTTGGGCTTGAGCAGGCTGGTCTTGTGCCGAACCTGGATCGGGGAGATGGAGTAGTTGCCGGCCCTGAGTGGCATGACCAGGATATTAAACGTGTAGGTTGAGGTGCGCCTGCCGTTGTCCAGTTGGAATTGCCGGGAGGTGCCGGCGCTGGAAAAGTGCAGGCCGGCGATCGAGGGTAGCATAGGCTGGGACGACGGGGAAAAGTTGGTGCAGGTGATGGACAAGGTGACGCTCTCGCCGATCGAGGTGGCGGAGCGGTCGAGGCTGGCGCTGACCTTCTGGCCAAGCGCGTTGGCCGCGAGCAACAACACAAAACTGAACGCGAGGATTCTGCTCATCTCACCAATTCTTGGTTATCCCACGGTTGTGCGCCTTGCCTTTTTGGGCGGGGCGATAAATACGCTCCTGTTGCTTGAGGGTGTCGAGCAGTTGGCGAACTTGCTCCGGGGTCATCTTGCCGTCCGGTTGTGCCTGGCCGGCGTCGGATTGCTCCTCGCCGGGCTTGGGCTGCGACTGTTCCTTTTTGTCCTCCCCGCCAGAGCCGTCCTGTTTTTGTTGTTCCTCTTTTTTCTCCTTCTGATTCTGTCCGGATTGCTGTTGTTGCTGCTGTTCTTTTTTCTCTTCGTCGCTCTTTTGCTGGTCCTGCTTTTGTTGCTGGTCTTTCTGCTGTTGGTCCTGCTCCTGTTTTTTTTGGTCGTCTGATTTTTGCTGTTGCTGGTCTTTTTGCTGCTCGTTTTTGTCTTCGTTTTCTTTGTCCTGTTTGTCGTCGCCTTGCTGTTGTTTTTGCTGCTGCTGTTGCTTGAGTTGCTCGAGACGTTTTTTGACGATGTCGGTGTTGAATTGGGCGTCCTCGTCGTCGGGGGTTTTCTCCAGTTGCTTGCTCAGATCGAATGCGCCCTCGTATTTTTTCAGGGCACCGATCCATTGCTTGGCTTTGTCGTCCGGGTTCTCGGTGGTCTCGCCCAGCCGAAACATCGCATTGCCGAGATTATAAAAAGCGCGTTGCTGGAGCGGAAGCGGGGCTTCGGGCGAGGCTAGGGTCGAGTTGAAGTGATTCCGCGCTTTCTCGAAATCCCCGGCGCCATACGCAGCGGCTCCGGCGTTGTAATGCAGTCTCGCGTCTTCCGGACTCTCCACCAGCAATTTTTCGTAGAGGCGCAGCGCTCTCCCGAAATCATCCTGCTCCATCGCGCGGCGCGCATCGGCGGGAGTGGCCAAGGCGGCTGGGGCGGCCAACAGCAAGCCAAGCGCGGCCAAGGCGGCGGGGCTGCTTTTCGGCGACGGCCGGCGACCCTCCCCGAGCAGCATCTCGCCGAGCAACAGAAAAACGGCCAAGCCAAGCAGCCACTGATAACGCTCAATGTATCGCTTGGTCATCTGGTTTTCGACGCGGTTGGGCGTCAGTCCGGCGAGGCCGGCTTCGTAAAGCCGCTCCATCGTGTCGGCACCTTGCAGCGGCAGGTAAAACGCCCCGGTGTCGGTGGAGAGTTTGCGCAGGAGTGTTTCGTTGAGACGCGACTTGACGACATTGCCGCTCTCGTCTTTGAGAAACTCAAGCCGACCGGTCTGCGGGTTGGGCAATTGGATGAGCTCTCCCTCCGGCGAGCCAAGGCCGATGGTGAAAATTTTCATGCCGATGTTGTTCGCTTTTTCGGCGGCCTCGGTGACGCCGGCTTCGTGGTCTTCGCCGTCGGTCATCAGCACGAGCACTTTGTGATTGTCCTCCTCTTTTTTAAATGTCCGCAACGCCTCGGTGATCGCCTCGCTGATGGCGGTGCCGCCTTGCGGGATGATGTCGGTGCTGAGCGAGTTGACATTTTGGATGAACGCATTGCGGTCGATGGTCAGCGGGCATTGCAAAAATGCCGTGCCGGAAAAGGCGATCAGGCCAAGGCGGTCGCGCTTGGCCAAGCGCATCAAATCGAGCACAGCCAGCTTGGCCCGCTCGAGCCGGTTCGGGCTTTGGTCGGTGGCCAGCATGCTGCGCGAGGTGTCCACGGCGACGAGGATGTCGAGGGTGCGCGTCTCGGTTTTCTGGAGTTCGTAACCGCCCTTGGGCCGGGCCAAGGCGAGGAACAAAAGCAGCACCACGACGAGCAGCAGGATCAGCTTGGCCTTGCGCCGGATTACGGAGAGGCCAAGCGTGAGTTGCTCCACGAGGTTGGCGTGGATGAATTGTGCCACCCGCTCGCTCCGCCGCCGCCATGCCCAGCCAAAGAACAGGCCAAGCATCGGCACGACCAACGCCGTCAGCCACAAAATCTGGGTGTATTCAAAATGCACGAAGTGACGCTCCAAAAACGCCCGGGAACCATACTCACGCAGACCGGCCTCGGCCACGCGAAAATTCATGCCTTTGGCCAGTTACCCGCCGCCGCCTCCCAAATGAGGTTGTCCTTTGTCTTGCAGTCAGGGGCAGGGATAGCTTTTCTTCCTGCCGCCGCTTTCTGCGGCCAGACGATGAAGACCAGCTCGGAGATCAGAGAATCGTTCCTTGATTTTTTTCAGGAAAAGCAGCACACCATCGTGTCGTCGGCCAGCCTCATGCCGGACGCGCCCAATCTGCTTTTCACCAATGCCGGCATGAACCAGTTCGTGCCGATCTTCCTCGGCGAGCGGACCTGCCCGTACACCCCCGGTCGCGCCGCTGATACCCAAAAGTGCATCCGCGCCGGCGGCAAACACAACGATCTCGACGATGTGGGGATGGACACGTACCACCACACTTTTTTCGAGATGCTCGGCAACTGGTCCTTCGGCGACTACTTCAAAAAAGAGGCCATCGAGTGGGCTTGGGAGTTGCTCACCGGCGTGTGGGGTTTCCCGAAGGAGCGCCTTTACGCCACCGTGTATCAGCCCGGCGAGGGCGACCCGAGCGAGTTCGACCAGGAGGCATACGACTGCTGGGCGGCGATTTTCACCGCTGCCGGGCTCGACCCCGCCGTGCACATTGTCAACGGCAACAAGAAGGATAATTTTTGGATGATGGGCGACACCGGCCCGTGCGGCCCTTGCAGCGAATTGCACATCGACCTCACGCCGGAGGGCGACACGAAAGGCAGCCTCGTCAACGCCGACATCGCACAGTGCATCGAGATTTGGAATCTGGTTTTCATCCAGTACAACGCGAACCCGGACGGTTCTTTTGTACCACTCGCTGCCAAGCACGTGGACACCGGCATGGGATTCGAGCGAGTCGCCGCCGTCATCCAAACGACGGACAATTTTACCGACTTCAGCAAGATGGTTTCCAATTATGAAACGGATGTGTTCCGTCCCATCTTCGCCGAACTTGAAAAACTGAGTGGCAAAAAATACACCTCAACACTTCAGGGCGCCGAGCCCACCGAACAGGAAAAAATCGACACCGCTTTCCGGGTCATCGGCGACCACATCCGCACGTTGAGCTTTTCCATCGCCGACGGCATTCAACCGGGGAACACCGATCGCAATTATGTCCTGCGCCGCATTCTGCGTCGTGCGGTGCGTTACGGGCGGACGCTCGGATTTCACGAACCGTTTTTTTACAAGCTCGTCGATGTGTTGACTGACTCGATGGGCGACGTTTTTCCCGAGCTGAAAAAGCGTCGCGAGATCGTCCAGCAAACCATCCGAACCGAGGAGGAATCGTTCAACAAAACCCTCGATCGCGGCATCGACCTCTTCCGCGAGGAAGTCGAAAGGTTGGGGGATGAAAAAGAACTCACTGGCGCGTTTGCTTTCAAGCTATACGACACGTACGGCTTCCCGCTGGACTTGACGGAGTTGATGGCTCGTGAGGCGGGGTTGACGGTGGATAACGCCGGTTTCGACACGCTGATGGAGGAACAGCGCGATCGGGCGAGGGCTGCGCAAAAGAAGGAGATCATTAGCGTTTCGAGCCTGTCTTCCGGTGCGACAACAGAGTTTGTCGGGTTTGATCAACTCGCCGCCACTGCCACTGTGACGGAGGTCGTTGACGATAAAAAACGAACCGGCATCGTGCTCGACCGCTCGCCGTTTTATGCCGAGATGGGAGGCCAACTTGGCGATACCGGCACGCTGTCGATCGGCGGCACAACGTGGAAAGTCACCGGCACGCAGAAGGTCGGCGACGCTTTCCTGCATTTTATTAAAGGCGACGGTGTGCCGGAGGTTGGCGGCGAGGTCGAGTTGGCGGTGGACGCCGTCCGTCGTGCCGCCATTCAGCGTCACCACACAGTCACGCATCTTTTTCACTGGGCGCTGCACAAGGTCACCAGCCCGGACGCGTCGCAAAAAGGTTCCTACGTTGGTCCGGAGAAGTTGACGTTTGATTTCAACAGCCAAGCGCTCACGCCGCAACAGGTGGCGGACATCGAACAACTGGTAAACGAGCGCATCGTCGATAACGCCACCGTGAGCTGGACCGAGACGCCTTACAGCGAGGTCAGCGGCAACGATGGCATCCTGCAGTTTTTTGGCGACAAATACGGCGACACAGTTCGCGTGGTGCAAATCGGCGGTGAGGCCAACGCGCTCGACGGTTACTCGATGGAGCTGTGCGGCGGCACTCACACGCGTGCAACAGGGGAGATTGGATTGTTCCGCATTAATGCCGAGTCGGCGATCGCCGCCGGTGTGCGGCGTGTGGAGGCCGTGGCCGGTCTCGTGGCTGCCGGGCAGGCGCGTGCCGATGCCGGACGAATTGCCGCTCTCGCCGTGCTGCTCAACTCGCCGGTACGCGAGATTGAAAAAAAGATTGAAGCGTCGCTTGGCCAAGTCAAAAAACTGGAGAAACAATTGAAGTCGCTTCAGCAAAGCCAAGCGGCCGGGACGGCCCGGGAGCTTTTGGCCAAGGCGGAGACGATCGGCGGCGTGCCGGTGGTCACGGCTAACCTTGGCCAAGCGGACAGCGATTACGCCCAAGCCGTCGCCGACGTGATGAAGGGAGAATTCGAGGGTGTCATCGTGATGGGCGCGGCGGTTGACGGCCGAGTGATGCTGCTGGCCAACGTCGCCGATTCGCTGACGGATCGCATCCAGGCCGGGAAGATTATTCAAGCCATCGCCCCCATCGTCGGTGGCAAAGGCGGCGGCAAGCCGACGCAAGCCCGTGGCGGCGGCAAGGACGCCTCCAAGCTGGATGAGGCCCTGGCCAAGGTGGCTGGGTTGGTGGCGGCGGAATGATTTTTGCGGGATGGTCGCCTCTCTTATATTGACGCAGCCAAACGCTTGGCTAGAAACTTGGCCAAGCGGAGGGGCGTGTTTTTTTAATTCGTAATGCAAGGAGTTCAAATTATCCGGGGATGCCTTCTGGCGTGCGGTGTCTTGGCGTTACAAGGCCAAGCTGTCTCGCAAACCATCACGTCGGTGGCCATCGATTTTCAAATCATCACCGAGACGCGGCCGGTGGCGCATCAGCCGGGCACGTTGCTTTTCGAGAGCGACACGTTCTCCCTGCAAAACAAATACAACACAGTCACCATCCACGGGCTTGGTTTGGAATTACCGGAGGGAACATCGGAGGTGACTTGGTCGGTCGAGTTTCTAAATCTCGGCGTCGGCCGTGCCGGTTTGCTTCTGTACGATCCGCCGACTCTCGGCAAAAGCCACGATGATTTTTGGGAGAAGGTCAAGGGCGAGTGGGAACTCAAGTCCACACCGAATGGCTCCAACTTTGCCGCGCGTCTCGCCGGCGTACCCATCGGCAAAGACGACGATGAGGTGATTTACGAAAACGCAAAAAACTCTCTCGGCAAAGTGTATCTCTCTTCCAAGGAGGTCGGGGACACGGTGATCTTGGACGGCGACAACAGCGAGTTGACGGCCATCCAGTTCGAGTACTACGCGGCGCTGTCTCCGTTCGGTGACATTCCAAAGGGGAAGGTTCGTATTTATCTCAACGACGGCGAGAGCCAGGCAACGGCAGAAGTGCCGGTGGATCCGCGAGGGGAAATGGAACTGCGCCTCGGCGGCTTGGTGGTGTACGACAATGCTCGCGGTGCCAAAGGTGAAATTCAATTTGTCAGCGACGAAATTGGCGACGAGTTCACCCTCGACGGCAGTCAGCGGGTCATCAACCAGATTCAGTTCGAGTACTTCGCCGCGTTGAATCCGTTCGAGACCACGCAGAAAGGCGAGCTGCGTTTTTACGCCAACAACGGCCCGGTGACGGGGGAGGGCGGCCCGAAAAAACCGGGCGATCTCCTGTTCGAGAGCGACACCTTTTCGCTGCGAGCCGGCTATAACATGGTCACGGTCAGCGACCTTCGCGTGCGGGTGCCCGAGGAGGTCACCTCGGTGACGTGGGCCGTTGAGTTCACCGGCGTGACCAACATTGGCAAGGTGGGGTTGTTACTGCACGATGAGCCGGCCAAGGGTGCCAGCGCCAACACGTTTTGGCTCAACACCGGGACGAAAACCGCGCCGGACTGGCAGTTGCAGAACCCCGCCGACGGACGCGGAAACTTCTCCGCCCGCATCGCCGCGCAAACCCCGCCGCCGGTGAGCCTGACCGTCGGCAGCGAGATTTCCGCGATGGGCGAACCGGTCAAGGTCACTTTCGCCGAAGGCCCCGGGAATCCCAAGGACTGGGTCGGCATCTATCGGCCGGACATGATCCCCGGCTCCGCCGCCGCGCCGGCTTGGGCCTACGTGAACGGCTCCAAAAAAGCGGGGAAGGGCCGCACCGGCGGGACGTTGGTTTTTGATGACGTGTTGCCGGCCGGCAAATACGTGGCGCGGTTTTTCGAGAACGACGGCTACGACCAGTTGGCCAGTGTGACTTTCTCCATCGCAGAGCCGCCCGGCGTCACCGTTGGCAGCGAGGCGTATCTTCCGGATGAAGCGATCACCATTCATTTTGCCCGCGGTCCCGGCAACCCCAAGGACTGGATCGCGATTTACCGGCCTGACATGATCCCCGCCAAGGTGCCCAGTCTTTTGTGGGCGTTCGTCAACGGAACACAGACCGCCGGTGAGGGACTTACTTCCGGCGCCGTCACGTTTGCTGCTGGTCTGCCGGCCGGTGCGTATGTCGCACGGTACCTCGAAAATGACGGCTACAACCAGTTAGCCGGGGTGTCGTTCAGCGTGACGGACAACGCAGCACCGGTGATCACGTTGAAGGGAGAGCAGAGTGTCACGATCGATGTTGGTGAAAACTATGAGGATACCGGGGCGACGGCGCACGACGATGTGGATGGTGACATCACGCAGTCGATTGAGATCACCGGGATGATCATCACAGGTACTCCCGGCGTTTACACGATCACGTTTAATGTGAAGGACAAGAGCGGGAATGCTGCCGCCTCTGTGGTGAGGACGGTCAGGGTGGTGGACGAAGTTGCACCGGTGATCACGTTGAAGGGAGAGCAGAGTGTCACGATCGATGTTGGTGAAAACTATGAGGATACCGGGGCGACGGCGCACGACGATGTGGATGGTGACATCACGCAGTCGATTGAGATCACCGGGATGATCATCACAGGCACACCGGGCGTTTACACGATCACGTTTAATGTGAAGGACAAGAGCGGCAACGCCGCCGTCCCCGTGGTGAGGACCATTCAGGTCGTCAAGCCCGGTCCGCCGGCGCTGGGCATTGCCCGCAATGCGGACGGCACCCTCACGATCACGTTCGAGGGCGAACTCCAAACCGCTCCCGGCGTGAATGCCCCGTGGCAGGCGGTCGCCTTGGAAAGCCCGGCGGTGCTGCCGGCCGAAAAGGCCGCCGCGTTTTTCCGCGCGAAGCGCTGAGCCCCGAGTGACCCCTGCGTTTTCCGGGCTAACACGATGAGTACCTTGCCGGGCAAGCCAAAGATCAATCAATGGGTTTGGGTGGCGGCATGGATGGGCGTCATTTTCTTTTTCTCGACCGACCTGTTTTCCGGCGCGCAAACCTCCCGCTGCATCGGCCCGTTTTTAAAATGGTTCGTGCCCGAGATTTCCGCTGAGTCAATCGCCACGGTCCAACTCGTCGTTCGCAAAATCGCGCACTTGGCTGAGTACGCAATTCTGTCGATCCTGTCCTGCCACGCCTTGGCCCAGCGTGCCGCGCCGTCGCCGCTGCCGTTGGCCGCGCTTGGCCAAGCGGTGCTGATCGCGGTGGTGTACGCCGCACTCGACGAGTGGCACCAGTCGTGGACGGACGAGCGCTTCGGGTCGCCGCTCGACGTGGCCATAGACTCCGTCGGCGCGACCGTCGGCGCTGCATTTTTCGCTTGGCTTTCGCGCCGCAAAACAGGGACAACCAGCCCATGAAGCGGCCGATGATCTGGGCGGTGGTGCCGTACATGCTTGGCATCGCCGTGGCCGATACCGGGTGGTTTTCGTTTTGGCTCGCCCTCGCCGCCTGCGTCGCACTGCCGGCGCTGGCCTACGCGTTGAAAGCATCCCGAACCGTCACGCTGATGCCGGTGCTGTTCGGCCTTGGCTTCGCCAACCAGGCGTTTCATCTCAGCCAAATCCCGGCAGACGACCTTCGGAACCAACTTGGCGACGGGCAGCAGATCGTAACCCTGACCGGCCGACTGGCCACCACGCCGGAGCATCGCGTCAGCGAGATCAACGGTGAGGAGTATTGGCGCTCGATGGTGGAACTGTCAGTCAGCGAGATCGAGACGGATACCGGCCGATTGAGTGCCAGCGGCACGGTGCACGTCTCCGCGCCGTTCCGTCTGCCCAAGCGCTACTATGCCGGACGGCAGGTGAGCGTTTCCGGAGTCATCAAACGCCCGCCGGTCGCTGCGGCCGATGGCATGTTTTCCTATCGCGACTACCTCGCCCGGCACGGCATCCACTTTCAGCTTCGCACCAAGACGCCGAGGGATTGGAGGCTCTTAGACGAGGCCAAGCCGCCCGCGCCTCCGCTGTCCGTCCGCTTTCAGCGTTGGGCGCGGGACACTTTGGCCAAGCCGCTCGGTGGGGAGGATGATGTCGTCCGTCTGCTTTGGGCAATGACACTTGGCTGGCGCACGTCACTCAACGGCGAAGTGGCCAAGCCGTTCATGTACTCGGGCACGATGCACATTTTTGCTATCAGTGGACTTCATATCGCGATGATCGCCGCGATTCTCGTCCAGTTGATGCGAATAGCCCGGTTGCCCCGTGTCGCGTGCGGCTTGCTATTGATTCCGATGCTTTGGTTTTACGTGGCGGCGACCGGCTGGCAGGCATCCGCTGTGCGTTCGTCGGTCATGGTGACCATCGTGGCGATGGGCTGGATTCTCAAGCGCCCCGGCGACTTGGTCAACTCACTCGCCGCTGCTGCTGTGCTGATTCTGCTTTGGGAGCCGCAACAATTGTTCATGACCGGCTTTCAGCTTTCGTTTTGTGTCGTGTTTTCCATCGCGATGTTTGCCCTGCCGCTGCAGGAGCGGATTCAAAATCGGCTGCAACCCGATTCGTTGCTGCCGCCGGAGTTATGGCCGTGGTGGTCACGTTTTGTGGTCCGGATTGCGACCCCGTTGGTCGCCGTGTCCGCTGCGGCATGGCTGGGTTCGCTGCCCTTGGTGGCTTCAAACTTCAATCTGTTCACGCCGGTGACGCTGCTCGTCAACGCACTTATCGTCCCGCTTGCTGGATTGGCCTTGGCTAGCAGTCTTGGGTGCCTGATTTGCGGAGCTTGGTTGCCGCCGATCTCGGCGCTGTTTGCCTACAGCGCCTGGCTGTGGATGCGGCTGATGATGTGGCTCAGCGAAACGGCGGCCGCATTGCCGCTTGGGCATCAGTACGTAACTGCGCCGCCCGCTTGGCTGATGTTGATTTACGTGGTGGCCCTGGCCGTGTGGGCGATGCCGTTGGTATTGAAAACAAAGCGCCTCGGGACGCTGGCTCTGATCGGCTTGGCTTTTGTCTTGTTCGCGGTGGAGAGCTTGGCCAAGCGTGGTGATTTCAAACTGACGGTGCTGCCGCTCGACAGTGGCTCGACGATGTTCGTCGAGCCACACGACGACAAGCCGTTGCTCATCGACTGCGGCAGCGACTCCGGCGGCCGGTTTTCCGTGGTGTCGTTTTTGCGGACGCGCGGCTACGACGAGCCGCCGTGGGCTGTGGCGACACATGGCGACCGGCATCACGTGCAGGGCTTCGGCAGCTTGGCCGAGGAGATGGGCTGGCCGGTGATGTTTGTCAACCCAACCCGGTTCAACTCGCCGTACTACAAGGAAATGATGGAGGGGCTGGAGGCCGCTGGCCAGCCGCCGATCGTCATTGCGCGCGGCAACTCCATCGCCGGCTGGGAGGTGCTGCATCCGCCAAGCGGTGAGCGCCTGCCCAAGGCCGACGACAACATGACGGTGCTTGCCCGCGAAGTACACGGCGTGCGTGTGCTGCTGCTCTCCGACCTCGGCGAGGCGGGGCAGGCGGACTTGGCCGGGAGCGGTTTGGATTTGCGCAGCGACATTGTGGTGACCGCCATGCCCGGCGTGGGCGAGCCGCTTGGCCAAGCGCTGCTCGCGGCGATCGAGCCGAAGGCAATCGTGCTCAGCGCCTGCACGTATCCGCACGCGGAGATCCCGTCGGCGGCGCTGCTGGAGCGTTTGGCCAAACGCAACGTGACGTTGTTCAACACGCTGGCTGATGGCGGGATTGAAATTGTCATCCGCCGAAACGGCGAGTGGCGGATCGAGTCGATGCACGGCCGTGAAGTTTCAACCCCACGCGAAGAACTGAAAACTGAAAACTGAAAACTCCCTGATCAGCGGCCGAGCAGTTTGCCCATCCCCGGCATGGCCCCCGCTCCGCCCATCTTGGCCATCATTTTCTGGAACTTGCCCATTTTCTTCATCATTTTCTGCATCTCGCCGAAGCGCTTTAGCAGGCTGTTGAGCGCGGCGACGGTCGTGCCGCTGCCGGCGGCGATGCGGCGGCGGCGGCGCGCGTTGAGGATCACCGGCGCGCGGCGTTCCTGCGGGGTCATGCTGCAGATCATCGCCTCCATTTGGCGGAATTCCTTTTCGCCCTTGTCGAGGTCGGAGCCTTTTATGGCACTCCCGCCGCCGGGCAGCATCTCGACGATGCTCTCCAGCGAGCCCAGTTTTTTGATCTGCCGAAGTTGATCGAGAAAATCCTCGAGGGTGAAGTGACCCTTTTTCATCCGCTCCTCGAGTTTAAGGGCGGTCTCCTCGTCGATCGCCTCGGCGGCTTTCTCGACGAGGCTGACAACATCGCCCATGCCGAGGATGCGTGACGCCATTCGGTCGGGATGGAACGGCTCGAAGTCGTCGAGCTTTTCGCCGGTGCCGGCGAACTTGATCGGCTTGCCGGTGACTTCGCGGAAACTGAGCGCCGCGCCGCCGCGCGCGTCGCCATCGAGCTTGGTCAGGATCGCGCCGGTGATGCCCAGTGCCTCGTCAAAATGCGTGGCGACGCTGACCGCCTCCTGCCCGGTGGCGGAGTCGAGCACGAGCAGGATCTCGCGCGGCTGAACCCGGTCGCGAAGCTGGACGAGTTCCTGCACCAGCGGCTCGTCGATCTGCAGCCGGCCGGCGGTGTCGAAAATGACCACGTCGATGCCGTCCGCCTTGGCCTTGGCCATCGCGCCGTCGGCGATCTTGAGCACGTCCTGTTCGCCGCGCATCAGGAAACACGGCAGATCAAGCTGTCTGGCCAGGGTCTCGATCTGGTCCATCGCGGCGGGCCGGTAAACGTCCGCGCCGACGAGCAGCGTTTTGCGATCCTCGGCGGCGAGCAGGCGGGCGAGCTTGCCGCTGGAGGTGGTTTTGCCGGAGCCGTGCAGGCCGCACATCATCAGGCTGAGCGGCTGTGCGAAGCCGCGCGGCAGGTCGAGTTCGCTGCGCTTGGTGCCGAGCAGCGCGACCATCTCGTCGCTGATGATTTTGACGATCTGCTGTCCGGGCTGGATGCTGGCGACGACCTCCTCGCCGAGCGATTTCTCCTTCACGCGGGCGATGAACTGCTTGGCGACCTTGAAATTAACGTCCGCATCCAGCAGGGCCATGCGCACCTCGCGCAGCGCCTCGGTGACGTTGGTTTCGCTGATTTTGCCGATTCCCCGGAGGTTGCGGAAGGTCTTCTGGAGTTTATCGCTGAGCGCGTCAAACATGGGCGCGGACGATAGAAACACAAACGGTGTTTGACAAGCGCGTCACAATTTGGCGTAATCCGCCGCCCTTTTCGGGGGTAGGATACCGAAGCGGTCAAACGGGGCGGACTGTAAATCCGCTGGCTTAGCCTTCGCAGGTTCGAATCCTGCTCCTACCACCACTTCTTTTTACTTGCCGCTCACTCCGAACACTCCCCGGCCCCGGGGGTCGGGTGAGCCGGTGAACGGTTTGCCGGCTTGGCCAAGGCCGATTGCTTGGGCGGCACCGAGGGTGTTGACGACTTTCACCGTGTGGCCCATGTCGCGGAGCGCGTCGATGGTCGCTTGGCCAAGCGCCTTCTCGACGAGCAGCCGGTCCGGTTTCCATTGGTGATGAAACCGCGCCTGAACAAGCGCCTCGGCGGGCGACTTGCCGAAGTCAACCACTTGGATGACTGCCAGCAAAACCTGCGTGATGATGGTCGGGCCGCCGGCCGCGCCGACGGTGAAGATCGGTTTGCCGTCCCTCAGCACGATCGTCGGGCTCATGCTCGAGAGCGGGCGTTTGCCGGGGTCGACCGCGTTGGCCTCCGCGCCGATCAGGCCAAACGCGTTGGGCACGCCGGGCTGGGCGGAGAAGTCGTCCATCTCGTTGTTCATCACGACGCCGGTGTCGGGGATGACCGCGCCGGAGCCGAAGGTGGTGTTGACCGTCGCCGTGCAGGCCACCCAGCAGCCATCGGTGTCGGCGGCGGAAAAGTGGGTCGTGTGTTTACCGAACAAGTCCGTGACGGCGTCCGGCGGCGTCGAGTGGGCATCGATCTTGGCCACTTTTGCGGGGTCAATTCTTTTGGCGAGTCGGCGCGCGTATTTTTTGGAGGCCAAGCCCTTGGGCACCGGAGCAAAGTCGGCGTCGCCGAGCCAATGAGCGCGGTCGGCGAACGCCAGTCGCATCGCCTCGGTGACGAGATGGACAAACTCGGCTGAGCCGGGCGCCATCGAGCGCAGATCGAATGCCTCGAGGATGTTCAAAATCTGTGCCACGTGCACGCCGCCGGAACTGGGCGGAGGGAAGCCGACGATCTCGTGCCCGCGATAAGTCGTTCGCACCGGCTCGCGCCGCTTGGCTTTGTAACTGGCCAAGTCCTTGCGGGTGATGAGGCCGCCGTTCGCGCTCATCCACTGCTCGGTCTTCAGCGCGAATGGGCCGCGATAAAACCAATCGGCGGAGTGACGGGCGATGCTGCGGTACGATCTGGCCAAGTCCGGTTGCTTTAGCCGATGGCCGCTTGGCCAGGCGTTGCCATCAACATCGAGGAAGATACGTGCGCTACCGGGAAATTTTCTAAGTTTTTCAACCACTTGGCCTAGCCGGTGCAGGTATGAATGGTCGAGAGCGAACCCTTGCTCGGCGATCGTAGCCGCTCGGCCAAGGTGTTCGGCGAGGGAGAGGTTGCCGTGTTGCCGGATCGCGAGGTCGTACGCCGCCAACGCGCCGGGCACGCCGATGGCCAACGCGCCGGTTCGGCTAAGTTCGGGGTTGGCTTTGCCGTCGCGCAAATACATGTCGCGGTCGGCCTTGAGAGGAGCCGTTTCCCGGCCGTCGATCGCCACGAACGAGCCGTCCGGCTGGTGGATTAGCATGAAACAACCGCCGCCGATGCCGGAGTTGAAGCCGTCCACCACGCCCAAAGTTAGCGCGGCCGCGACGACGGCATCGACGGCGTTGCCGCCTCGCTCGAACGCATTCATCGCCGCTTTGGTGGCGAGAGGATGCACGGTTACCGCCGCACCGGTTCGCTCCGCAGCTTGGCCAAGTGGGAGCCCGAGCAGAAGCAGGATGACAACACGATTCAACATGCCCGGTGGAGGATGTTTTGTGGCAGCGAATGTTGCAAGCCGGTTCTCGGCTTTTCAAATTGGGGCACGAGTTTCACGGATTTTCTCGGATGATTGTTTTCAGTTTTCTCCTTCGGATTTCGACATTCCTTGTTCGACATTCGATATTCTCCCATCCCGGTTTGGAGTTTGAATGTTCCAATTTAGATTTGTTTAGGATTTCAGTTTTAGAATTTAGGATTTCATAGGGTTTGAAAAAAGTTGAATCGATCGCCGGCGGGGATAAGCTGCGGTTGCGTTTCACGATGAACATTCATTTCAATCTCCTCGCTGGACTCATTTGCCTTTGGGGCTGCGCTTTCGGTGGTGTTGCGGCTGAGGCAGTTTCGCCGAAAACGGCGGATGCCTTTTTTCAGGATACAAAGGTGTGGGATGTGGCGTTGACGGTGTCACCGGAGAATTACGCCGCGCTTGAGCCGGAGGGCGGGCGGGGGTTCGACGTGGATTTTAGATATCTCCGCGCCGGCGTCCGTATCGCCGGCCAAGCGTTCAAGGATGCCGGCTTGCGGTACAAGGGCAACTCCAGTTTCTCGAGCGCGCGTGGTATTCCGAAGAAATCGTTCAAGATCGATTTCAACAAGTTCACCAAGGGGCAGAAATTTCTCGGGCTGACCAAGCTGAATCTGAACAACAACGTCCTCGACCCGTCGCAGATTCGCGAGGCGCTGGCGTACCGCCTTTGGCGCAAGCTGGAGCTGCCGGGATCGCGCACGGCGTTCGCGCGGGTGACGTTGACCGTGCCGGGGCGGTTCGACAAAAAACTGCTTGGCCTGTACGTCGTGGTGGAGCAGGTGAACGGGCCGTTCCTCAAGGAACGATTTGGCACGGACAAGGGCCTGCTGCTCAAGCCGGAGCGCAGCCTGTCGTTGCCGTACCTCGGCGAGGCGTTCGCAGAATACGAGCGAGTGTACGTGCCCAAGTCCGACGCGAAACCGCGCCTGGCCAAGCGGCTGATGGCCTTCACGCGGTTGGTCAGCCAAGCGGAAGACGCTGAGTTTGCGAAGCGGATCGGCGACTTCGTGGATCTTGGACAGTTTGCCAAGTTTACTGCGGCGCACACGGTGTTGTCGCACCTCGACAGCTTCCTGTTACGCGGCCACAACTACTATCTCTACCTGCCAAAAGCCGGCGGCAAGTTTGCGTTTTTGCCGTGGGACGTGAACAGCACCTTTGCCAGCCACCGCTCGGCGGGCAGCCCGGAGCAGCAGTTCGATCTAAGCGTGAAGCAGCCGTTCGCGAAAGGGCAGCGATTGCTCGAGCGGTTGATGAAACTTGAGTCGTTCCGCGAACCGTACGAGGCCGCGACGAAGGAAATGTTGGGCACGCATTTCTCGAGGACGACGGTTGCCCGTGACATGGCGGAGTTGCGCAAAGCGGTCGAGCCAACAGTCAGGGAGGATGAGTTCAGCGATTACCGCGAGTTTGTGAACAATTTCGAAACACCAAAAACGGCCGCCGAGACCGACAAGCGCGGTGGGTCTCGCGTAATCCGAAAGCCGCTCCTGCGGGAGTTCGTGGCCAAGCGGCACGAGTCGATCACCGCACAGTGGGCCGGGGAGCGGGAGGGCTACGTGCCGTCGATGCGCCGTCGTTCCGGCGGGCGGGGCGAGCGCCCGAGGCGAAGTGAGCGGTGAGAAGTTCGGAATGGGACGTAGATGAACGCAGATCGGGAGGATTTGTTTTGCGGGAATCCTAAATTCTAAACCGAAATACTAAACAAATTCTATATTGGAACATTCAAACTCCAAACCAGGATGGGAGAATATCGAATGTCGGACAAGGAATGTCGAAATCCGAAGGAGAAAACTGAAAACAATCATCCGAGACAATCCGTGTCTGGATTTCCATCGGGTCTTTCGCGGTAAAAAAAACTTCTCTGCTGCCCTCCGCGCCTCTAAGTTCTCTGCGTTCAAAAAATGATCCTGTAAACCCCGCTACTCTGCTCACTGCTCACTGAAAACTGCTCACTGTAACGTCCACTTGGCCAAGCGCAGCACGGCACGGGGGCGGCCGCTCATTTGCTCGTACCACGCGGTGAGCAGGGTGCCGTCCTGCGACTCGACGGTGGAGGGGTAGCCGAGGTCGCCGTTTGCGCCGTCGCCGGAAACCGTGATCGGCTCGCTCCACGTTTTGCCGTGGTCGGCGCTGATTCGGGCCTGGTTGCCGTAGGGCTTGCGGCGGTGGCCGTAGGTCATCAGCAAACGGTCGTCCCGCAGGCGGAGCAGGTGAGATGGCAGCCCCCAGACACCGATCGAGTGCGGCACACTCCACGTTTTGCCGCCGTCGTCGGACTCGCTTTGTAGAGTCTCGCGGCTGTTGGCGGAGTTGTGATTGCGAATGTGCGCGACAATCGTGTCGTTGGCGGCCTCGACGGCGTGCAACTCGTGATATTCGCCGGGATCATCGCCGGGCCGTGTGGGAATCTGCGCCAGTTTTTTCCACGACCGGCCGTCGTCGGTTGAGTCGCAGACGCCGATCCACTTGCCGCTCTTCCACAAATCCTTGCCGGCGTAGAGCTGCCGTCCGTCGGCGAGTTGGGTCGGGCCGTGCGGGCTGTTGACGATAGAGTCGTAAGGGGTGGACCACGTGAGGCCGCCATCGGTTGAGCGGAGCATCCACGTGCCGAGTTGTGTCTTGCGCTCGGCTTCGCTGATGCGGTGGTGTGCGCCGCGCCAACGCGCCTGCCGTGCGGCGTCCCACTTGTTGATGTTGCCGTTTTTAAATTGGTACTCATAGGCCAGCGACGAAAACGTGGTGGCGAGCAGCGTGCCCTTGGCTGTCTCGAGGATGCCGGCGTCGCGGTCGTCGATCGCGAGGTCGAGCAGCACGCGGGGGAAGCTCCACGTCGCGCCGTCGTCGTCCGAGCGCATCAGTTCCACCTGGCCAAAGGGGCAGACGTGCGACTCGCGTCCGCCGGAGCAGATGAGCAGCAACTGGCCGTTGCGCCGCCGGGCCAGCGTCGGCCAACCGTGGTATTGGCCGGGCCGCAGGCTGACGATCTCGATGCCGCGCACCTTGGCCAAGGGCTTGGCGGCTTGAGTGCGAATGTGCGGGACAAGCGCGGTGCCGAGGCCAAGCGCGGCGGTTTGGCGGAGCATGCGGCGGCGGGAGATGGATTGCGGTTTCACGGCGGAGACGGTAGTGGAAATATGCAGGCTGGCCAAGGGTAAGTGTGGACAGTGAGCGGTGAGCAGTGGGGAAGGGGACGCAGATGAACGCGGATCGGGAGGATTTGTTTTCGGAAATCCTAAGTTCTAAAATCGAAATCCTAAACAAATTCAAAATCGGAAAAAACAATCTGGGAAATCCGTGCCCGAATTTCCTTCGTGCTTTTCGTGGCAAAAAAACTTCTCTGAGGCCCTCTGCGCCTCTGTGTCCTCTGCGTTTAATAATTGGTCCTGTAAATCTCGCCACACTGCTCACTGAAATCTGCTTACTATTCCCAGCTCGGCCAAGTACACTTGGCGCACGGCCACATTTTCACCAGCCAAGCTGTATCACTACCGGGCAAGGATCACGGCGGTTTACGACGGCGACACCTGCACGGCGGATGTGGATCTTGGCTTCAAGGTGGTGGTGCGCGGCGAGAAGATCCGGCTGGCCCGCATCAACGCGCCGGAGATTCGCGGGGCGAGCCGCAAGGCCGGCTTGGTGGCTCGCGATTTTTTGCGGGAACTGATCCTCGACCGCGAGGTGCTGCTGCAAACCATCCGGGACAAGCGCGGCAAGTACGGCGTTACCTCGGGGAGATCATCGTGAAAAAAGGCCGCCGCAACGTGAACGCGAATGATGCCTTCGTCCAAGCCGGCTACGCGAAGTTCGTGGAGTGTTGATAAACGCAGAGGAGTGAAGGACGAAGGGAAAAGTGTTGATTACCCAACGGGGTGAAGTTCGTAGATGCGAGCGTTTTTAGCGGCAGATTTCAAATTACCCTTTCGCAATTCACCTCGGACGTTGTCGAGTTTGAACGCATCTTCGGGGCTCAAGTATGGCGACCAAACCGAATCGTCTTTGATTAGTTCAACATCCACTTCCGCGGCGTATTGGCCTTCGTGAATTAGTTTAGTTTTAGTTACCGTTGCTTTCATTTCTTTCGTTTTAAAAACACATCGTCCCACTGGTTTTTGTCGGCCGATATGCTGTCACAAGCGCTGCCGGTTTTTCAGAACCTTTGGGAATACCCCAAACTGCATGAATTGGGTTTCCAAGTCGGTTCTTTTGCAGAAGAAGTACGCATGAACCTTTCGGATAATTCGGAGACTCCAACGACCACAGCTTCCAAGAGACCATCAATTATTTCTCTCGCTGTCAACCCGTCATTTGACAATTCGTCATACCCATGTTCGGAGATTCGGATATCCCCGTTTTCGGCGAGATTCTGGATTGTTAGGAGAATAAAACTCAAAATTGAGAGTTCGATAAGTTCGGATCGTTGCCAGACTCAAACGCCTGTTTTTTGTTGCGGCGGGAGGAGATGATGATGGTGGCGGCGATGCCGATGGGGATGGCGCTGAGCAGCGTCATGACGATGATGAGTAGGGCCAACTCGGGCGTGCCCATCGGGCGGGGTGCGGGGGTGAACCGGATCTCGGCGACCAGTGGCAGGTGGTCGGACGCCTCGGATCGCGGCACGTCGACCCATCGCACTCTGAAGTTTTTTTTGCTGGAAAGCCAAATGTAGTCGATGCGTCGTGTCGGGTTGGCGCTGCCCATCGTGAAGCCGTTGCTCTTGCCGGCGATGCTCCATGCGTCTGTCCATTTTTTGCTGAGCCGCTTGTGCAGTTCGCTGGCCGGCGTGTCGTTGAAGTCGCCGCACAACAGGGCGGGCAGGCCGGCGTGCCTGGCGAAGAGGCCGGTAAACTGGGTTTCGCTGAACAGCCGCTCGGCCGGGTCGGCTTTATGGTCCAAGTGCGTGCAGGTGAACAGCAGTTGGCCCTGGTTCACCGCCAGCACAGCCTGCAACACGCCGCGTTGTTCGCCTTCGCGTGTTTGTTTCAGCAGATGGTTTTCGTGGGACTCGATCGGGAAGCGGCTCAGGATCGCGGTGCCGTATTGGCCACCCTGATAGTTATCTAGGTTGGCTCCGAACACGATGTTCATCCCGGTGCGCCTGGCCAAGTCCGCGGGCATGTCGATGCCGCCGGTGCGCCTGGTGTTTTTGTCAACCTCCTGCAGGGCGACGATGTCGGCGTTGGACTGCCGGATGACGTTGGCGATGCGCTCGAGATCGACCTTGCCGTCCAGCCCCTCGGCGTGGTGGATGTTGTAGGTCATCACGCGCAGAACGACCGGCGTGATGTCAGGCGAATTGCAGCCGGGGAGCCAGGCCAAGCCAAGCGCTGATAAAAAAAGGCAGAAACTCACCCTCATCCGGCCTTCGGCCACCTTCTCCCTGAGGGAGAAGGAACCAAGCGCGGCGCGCTTGGCCAAGCTCCCTCTCCCAGCGGGAGAGGGAGAACGCAAGATAACCGCGAGGCAACGCGGCAAACTGCCAAATCGCCGGAGTAATGAGGTCAACTTGGCCAAGGCCTATTTCCTCTGCTTAAGGCGGAAATCGGCGGGACGCTTGTTTTGCGAGGGCCAGAAGTCTCCGCGCCGGAAGCTGTATTGCGACGGGTTAAGCTCCCCGACGAGATCGACCTTTGTGCCGGCCTTGGGGATTTCGAGGCCCAGCAACCAGTAGGCACCGTTGACCAGCATACGCCGGGTGCCGGCGGCCACGAGGTCGGTCGAGGAACCCATCGTGGTGGCAAACGTCCTGCCGTTTTTGCCACCGGGAACTTGATAATTTTTCGTCCAGAAGACCGGCATCATGGGGTTGTTTTTGCGGCCTTCCACCGCCTTACTGTCGGTCGGTTTCATGCCAAAGAACGGATCGCCCGTGTGCGGGCCTTCGCGTTTGGTGACCTGCCCGAGGATGATGTGTTGCGAACCTTTCGGCAGCGGCAGGCGAACGCCGTAAACATCGGTTGGCCCCCACACGTCGCCGTTGCGGATGCCGCGCGTGGTGGGATGCTTCTCCGCGCCCGGCGCGATGAGGCCCACGGTACTCTCGGTCTTGTGTCCACCGTGATGGCTCTTCCAGTAATCGCCGAGGATGAGTTTGCCGAAGCCGCCGTTCCATTCCTTTTTCGGGCCGTTGTAGCCATTGCTGTAATGGGCGTATTTTTTGTTGCCGGCGATGTTGAATGCGTGGGTCGCCGTGCGCAAGCCGATCACCGGGCCGCCGCGTTTGAGGTAGGCGTCGATGTGCTCCATCTGTTCCTCCGGAAGATCGCGGAAGCGGGTCGCGATAAACATCAGGTCGGCGTCGGCCAACGCCTCGAGGCCGGGGATGTTGATGCGGTTGTTCGGATCGACGATGCCGCTCTTGGGGTCGATCGCGAAGACCACGCGACAGTCGAAACCGTGATGCCGTGAGAGGATGTCGGCGAGCGCGGGCATCGCCTCCTCGGAGCGGTATTCCTCGTCGCCGGAGATTAGCACGACTTTTTTGCCCTTGCCCGGGCCTTTTTTGCCCTTGTAATCCAGCCATTGCCCGGACGCCGCCGAGGCGCTCACCGCAGCGGTGGCGAAGAGGGTGATCAGCAGTTTTGATGTGTGTTTCATGTCGATAAAAAATGGTACTCGAGGCGGCAAACCGTAACGGCTGCCGGGCCGATTGCAACCCTGTTGCGAGCGAAATCACTCGTCGCTCGCCTGCCGTTTGCCTAAGGTCTTTGCCGACGTACCGGTGATGACGCCCGATAAAAAGCCAGTCAACCCGTGGCTCGTGACCGGCATCAACCTGCTGGCGTGGCCCGGCATCGGCACGTACGTTGCCGGGCAGAAAGCCGTGGGCGCCATTCAGGCCGCCTTGGCTCTGGCCGGCGGGCTTTTGAGCCTGAGCCTCATCGTGGTGCTGTTCCGCCTCGCGATGAAGCTGGATTCGACTCCTTTCGACACCGAGTCGTTCATGGAGGCCAACGGCACGCTGCTTGGCATGGGCGGGGGCGGCCTTGGCCTGCTCGCGATTTCGTGGGTCTGGGCTGCCGTGAGTTCCTTTCAAATCGCAACTCGTTTAAAAACCAGAGACTGATTATGAGCAACGCTGCACCAGAAACCGTCCTCGGAAAACTGACGCGCCGCGAGTTTCGCGAGCGCATGGCGTCCGGCGAACTGGTCGGCTGCCTCATCCCGGTCGCGGCGATCGAGCAACACCTCGAGCATCTGGCGATGGAGCACGACTGGCGCAGCGTTGGGCTGGTGGCCCGCGCCGCGGCCAAGCGACTGGCCCCGCGCGTGCTCGTTGCCGAGGGGCTGATGTGCGGTATCAGCGAGCATCACATGCGACATCCCGGCACGTTGACGCTCCGGCCCGGGACGTTCCTCACGGTGCTGGGCGACATGATCGACAGCATGGTGCGCGCCGGCTTTCGCAACATCGTCGTGGTTAACGGGCACGGCGGGAACATCGAGCCGATCCGCGGCACGTGGGATCAGTTCCTGCGGCAGTTCGACGGCACGAACCTGCATTTTTTGTCCTATTGGGTAACGCTTGGCCAGACGGACGCCGACGAGTTGCTGCGCGGCGGCAAGCGGCTGCCGGACGACATGCCGGGGCACGCGCAGGAGTTTGAGACAGCCATTGCCATGGCCAAGTTCCCCGAGAACGTCCGTGCCGACGCTCTCGCCGATCAGCCCGACCGGAGCCCCGCCTTGGCCACGGCGGAGCAGGGGAGCGAGTGGTTCGAGCGCGTGACCGTGCGCTTGGCCAAGTTCGTCGAGGAGGTCATCGACGGCGGGCGGCAGTCCGAGACCCCGCCGTTTCACCCGTAGCCGCTTGGCCAAGATTGCGATTTATTCGGCGAACTCAAAATCCCCTTGCAAGGCCGGGGGAGGTTTGGCAGGGTGCGCGCCCTTCTGGGTGCGCCCGTAGATCAACTGGATAGATCGCATGGCTACGAACCATGAGGTTGGGGGTTCGAATCCTCCCGGGCGTACCATTCAAAAAAAGGCTTTTCAAGCGGGGTGGCTTGGGTACCCTTCCCGCATGAAGTCCCATTCTGTTTCCAGACGTCGTTTTCTTCAGTCCTCTGCGGCTGCCAGCGCGCCGTTCATCCTGCCCTCCGGAATCTGGTCGGCCAAGGTCAAGCCGAATGACAAGATATCCGTCGGTTTCATTGGCATGGGCATCCAGAACCGGGGTCTGCAAAGACGGTTCATGGGCGACAAAAACGTCGTCTGCGTGGCCGTTTCGGACTGCGACACCACCCGTCGCAACGCCGCCCGTGACACCGCCAACAAGCGTTACGAGAACAAGGACTGCAAGGCCTACGTGGATTTCCGTGAACTAATCGTGCGCGATGACATCGACGCGGTGAGCATCGCCACGCCGGACCAGTGGCATGCCATCCAGACCATCGCCGCGGTGAACTCTGGCAAGGATGTTTACTGCGAGAAACCGCTCACCCACAACGTCCACGAGTCGGTCGAGGTGATGAAGGCGGTGAAAAAGAACAAGGCTATTTTGCAGACCGGCTCGATGCAGCGTTCCTCGCGCGAGTTCCGCGTGGCCTGCGAACTGGTGCGCAACGGTGTCATCGGCAAAGTCGAGCGCACCGCCGTCAACGTCGGCCCTCCCGGCGTGCCGTGCGACCTGAAGACGGAGACCATGGAGCCGGGCCTCGACTGGGAAAAGTGGATCGGTCCCGGCCCGATGCGCGGCTACAGTTCCGTGCTCAGTCCGCGCGGGGTGCACGGCCACTTCCCGCACTGGCGCAACTACAAGGAGTACGGCGGCGGCATGGTCTGTGACTGGGGCGCGCACATGATCGACATCGTCAACTGGGGGCTGGGCGTGGACGACAGCGGCCCGGTGGGCACCATCCCGGCCGAGAACCCCAAGGCAATGAAGGGCGCGCAACTGGTTTACGCGGGCAACGTCCCATTGATGCACGGTACGGGGATGGGCTCGAGCTTTTACGGCACCGAGGGGCGCGTGGAGTGTCACCGCGGTCGGATCGGCCTTTGGCTAGGGGAGAAGTTCATCGCCGGCCGGACAGGCGGAGACAGGAACATTAACCTCTCAAAGGAACTCGACAAGATGGAGTCCGAGTACCTCAAGGGTGCCAAGGTGAAGCTGTACCGCAGCAGCAGCCACATCCCGGATTTCCTCAACTCGATGCGCACCCGCAAGAAGCCGTGTACGCACGAGATCATCGGCGCGCGCACTGCAATCGCCTGTCATCTGCTAAACCAGACCTACTACAACCACACGGCGATCAAGTGGAACCCGAAGAAGAACACCTTCGCCTCCGGCGGCGACCCCAAGTGGCTGACCCGCGATTACCGCGGCGAATGGGACGTTTGACCTTGGCCAAGCGCTTGGCCGGACGAGCTGTAAAAATCGTTGCTTGAACAGTTGGGGCGGTTTCTGTATCTGTGTGCGCGCGCGGGGAGTTCTGGGCCAACCCACACCGGATTTACCAATAACGTTTTTTAGCCGTCACCACTTCGGGTGACCCGCTTGGGCGTTTTTCTTCGGACAACACGTTTTTCCCTCCCCTGGCATTTGTTAGTGAAAGCAGACAAAATTCGAAATATCGCAATTATTGCGCACGTGGACCACGGCAAGACCACGCTCGTGGATGAGTTGCTGCGGCAGAGCGGCACGTTTCGTGACAACCAGATTGTCGTTGAGCGGGTCATGGATTCGATGGATCTCGAGCGCGAAAAGGGCATCACCATCAAGGCCAAAAACGCGGCCATCAAATGGAATGGCCACAAGATCAACATCGTGGACACGCCCGGCCACGCCGACTTCGGCGCCGAGGTGGAGCGCGTGATGAAGATGGTCGATGGCGTGCTGCTGCTGACCGATGCCGTGAGCGGGCCGCAGGCGCAGACGCGCTGGGTGCTGCGCAAGGCGCTTGGCCACGGCCTCAAGACCATCTGCGTCGTCAACAAGATCGACCGCGACACCGCCCGCCCCCAGTGGGTGCACGACAAGGTGCTTGAATTGTTTCTCGAGCTGGGTGCGGACGACGACCAGTTCAACGCGCCGTTCCTCTACGGCAGCGCCAAGCTTGGCTTCGCGGACCACAAACTCGACGGGCCGCGCAAAGACATGACCGACCTGTTCGAGGCCATCATCGAGCGCGTGCCGCCGCCGGTGGTCGAGGAGGCGCCGTTTCGCATGTTGGTCAGCAACATCGACTGGGACGACTACGTCGGCCGCATGGCCATCGGGCGGATTTTATCCGGTGACGTGCAGCAGGGCGACATGGTCAATGTGATGGGCCGCAACGGCACCCGCCAGCGGGTGAAGATCATCAAGCTGAAACAATTTTTTGGCCTGCAGACGAACGACGTGACCAAGGCCACGGCGGGCGATATCGCCGGGCTGGCCGGGTTTGACGAGGTGGACATCGGCGACACGCTGGCTAAGGCCGACGACGCGGAGCCGCTGCCGTTCGTCGAGATCGATCCCGCCACCGTGCAGATGGAGTTCTCCGTGAATGACGGCCCGCTCGCCGGGCTCGACGGCAAAAAAGTCACCTCACGCGAGATCCGCGCGCGGCTCGAGCGCGAGACCAAGTCCAACATCTCCATGAGCGTGCACGACACCAGCGAGAGCACCCGCTTCCTCGTGGACGCTCGCGGCAGCATGCAGATCGCCGTGCTGCTCGAGACGATGCGCCGCGAGGGCTTTGAGGTGCTCGTGTCGCGGCCGACCGTTTTGTACAGGGAGATCGACGGCAGACGAAACGAGCCGTTTGAGCAGATTTGGGTCGAGGTGCCGGAGGCGCATCTCGGCACCGTCATGGAGACGCTCAGCAAGCGCTTGGGCAAGATCTCGAATATCGAGCATCACACCGCCGGCGTGACCGTCACGGCGGAGATCCCGACGCGCGGGCTGATCGGTTTCGAGAGCGACCTCGTCACCCTCACCAGCGGCAACGGCGTGATGAGCCACTCGTTTCTCGAGTACCGGCCGTACAGCGGCGACCTCGTCACGCGCCAGACCGGCACGCTGGTCAGCATGGAAAAAGGCGCCTCGATGGCCTATGCGCTGGACGTGTTGCAGGCTCGCGGCCGTTTGTTCGTCGCGCCGGGAGACGAGGTTTACGGCGGGCAGGTGATCGGGGAAAACCCGCGTCGCGACGATCTGCCGGTGAACCCGACCAAGGCCAAGCACCTCGACAATATGCGCTCCTCCGGCGCGGACAAGGCGATCCTGCTGACGCCGCCAATCCTCTTCTCCATCGAGCGCGCCATCGAGTACATCGACAACGACGAGTTGGTCGAAGTCACCCCAAACCACTTGCGATTCCGCAAACGCATCCTCGACGCCAACGACCGCCGCAAAGAAACCAAGCGCGCCAAGGCCGTCGGGCTGGCTCAGGTCTGAGTTGCCTCCGCCCCGCCAAGCGGCTACTTTACCTCGCCCCAGATTTTTTTCAGGAGTTGAAACATCCCCGGATCGTGCTCATTGAGTTCGGCACGGACGAACGGATAAAAATCGTTCACGCCAAGGTACGCCTCGGTGCACTCGGCGAAGTACTCCATTTGGTTTGTCAGGCCGTAATGCTTCACTGTTCGGCCGGAGTAGAGCAGCACTTTTTCGTAGGCGCCCTTGGCCTTGGCTTTTTTGTATGCATCGCGGACGGCCTTGTTTTGGAAGCCGTTCTCGAGCACTTGGTCATGATAGGCGTGCGCCAACTCGTGCAGGATCACGTACGGGTGCTTGGCCCATTGGCCGCGGTTCAGCAGCGCCTTGGCGCGGGGGATGTGGACGTGTTTCACGAGACGCGGATCATGCTTGTTCGCGCGGAGCCATGTGACGCCCGGGTGATACTGCATCGAGCCAAGCGGCTCGTAGTGGTGATCCAGCCAGATCGGCAGCTTTTGCAACGCCTTCACCTTGGCCTCGGGGAGGATATATTTGATCCGCTGCAGGTGGTTGGCCAGCGCGGTGAAAACCTGGCTCTTTAATTCGTTGTTCTCATTTTTGAGGAGCTTTGGATCGACCTTGATCGTCCATCCCTCGAGTTTTTTCACGATCGGATCGTAAAACTTTTTCTCATCGTCCCAGGCCACCGCCTGGCCAAGCGCACTCGATACGAGTGCGATCGCGAGTATCATTTGTTTCGTCATTGTGGGTATGTTGAAATTATTTGACGGTCAGCCTGAGCAGCGCCCGGCCAAGCGCGTCGCCAATGAGAAAGTAACTCTCGGCGTTGCCGAACCAGTGATGGCCGTGGCCGACGTTCGGCGACTCCTTGGCTGGCCGGGCGAACTGTGTGGTTTGCACGAACGTTGTGTTTGGGCCAAGCGCCGCCGTGGCGGCCTTCTGTGCGGTTCTAATCGCGAGCATGTTTTTGCCGGCCTTGGGGCCGCCGTTGCCGAGTTCGCCGATGACGACCGGCAGGTCAGGTTGCCTGAATTCCCTTCGCACATCCCTGACGAGATTGATGAGGTTGGCTTCGTATTCCTTCAATGCATCGTCGTCGAACATGTCGTTCCAGCCCTGGAACCAGACGAAGCCGCTGAGTTCTGGTTTGCGCTTGGCCAACTGCGGGAATTCATCGCCCAGATTGGCCAGGCCCTCACGGTATTCGGCGAGCATTTTTTGATAGAATTCGCCGGTGACGCCGCCGGAACTGGGCGGGCGGAAATCTTTGTGGATGCTTTTGCCGCCCCACGCTGTCTTGATGAGCAGCACCGGTTCGTCGTAAGCCTCGCCGACGAGGTGGCCGAGCTGAAATTCCGGCCCGATATGATGTTTGCCTCCGTAGCCGGTGAAGCCGACCGTCAGTCCGCCGGTCTTCAATTCGTCCCCGGTTTGGTGCCGGACAAAGACATCGTCGCGCACCACCCAGTCGCCCCTGTCATCGACGATGTGTTTGTAGAGGTGGATGTGTTCCGATTTTTTCATCACGTTTTTCAGGATGCCCCTGCCTCCGTTGTAATATTCCGGATGATCAAAATCGACGACACCCTGTCCCTGCATGTTGGACTGGCCGGCGAGCAGGAAGACCCGGAGTTTGTTGGAGCCTTTGAGGTGCTTGTCGAGAAACACGTAGCCGGCTTCGAGTGCGGTGCGGTTCATGATAGCCGACAGGTGGCCGGCGCCCTTGATGATGTGCAGATCGGTCTCGACGCCCGCTTTTTCCAGCGCCGCGTGCAGGGCGGTCGGGCCGGCGTAGCCGATCGTTCGATGGATTTTTACCGGCACGAGCAAGTCCGTTGAGCCGTTGTAAAAGAAAACCGGCGCGTCATCCTTGTCGACAAAAGCGGCAGGCGACGCTGCGTCATAAATCTCGGGCTTTTCCGCGCGCGAGCCCCCCAGCCAAAAGGAGAGCGCCTTCGAGTTTTCGCGGGTGGCCCGGAAATCGGTCGGCGCGCCACCGGCGACTGCGGCGACAATTTTTGTGCCGACGCCCTTCGGGTCGTCCTCCTTTGACAGGCCGGTGGTGGCAAGCAGCGAGACCAGATGGCCGCCGGCAGAGTAGCCGATTGCGCCGATGCGGCCGGGGTCGGTCCTGTAATCGGCTGCATTTCGCCGAATCCACCGGACGGCGTCACGGCAGTCCTCGATTTGCGCGGGGCTTTTGTGTTTCGGCGCGAGGCGGTAGTTGATTGCAAAACAGGAAAAACCGCGCCGGGCGAGGCTCTTGGCGTACATGGTGAGCTGGGTTCGGGAGCCCGCCCGCCAGGCGCCGCCGTGGACGACAAGCACGGCGGGGAAGGGGCCGTCGCCTTTCGGCACGAAGACGTTAAGCTTGAGTTTTTTGCCGTCGATCTCCTTGTAAACGATGTCCCGAGTGCGGTCGACGCGGTACTCCCTGGCACACACACCGGCAACGAGGCCAAGCAGCAGAAACAGTGCAGCAATACGATTCATGTCCGGGGAGTCTCTAGTTTCAAGGGTCAAGTTTCAAGCACACCCTTTGATCGCGCTTGGCCAAGCGGCCATTTGGAGAGTGCGACAACCACCAACAAGTTGAAAGCCAGGCCGAACACGCCAGCGTGGATGCCCCAGTTCGTCAGCGTGCCAACCGGGTACAGCGCGAAAACCAGCGCTAAGCCGCTGACGAGACCCCAGAACGGCGCGCTTGGTTTCATGCCGCGCCAGTGCATGCCGAGGATGAAGCCGGGGCCAAGCTGCATCAGCATGTCGAATTTCATGTCCATCAGCTTCACGAGCGTCGGCTTGTTCTCGAGCGAGTTCAGGTAAATGGCAATCGCGGCCATGATCGCCACGACAACCCACGACACCGACTTGCCGATGAGCGTCAACCTGGCCTCGCTGGCGGCGGGGTTGATTTGGCGATGATAAATATCCTTCGTCAGCATCGACGAGACGGAGAGCAGCACCGAGTCGGCGGTGGACATCAGCGCAGCCAGCACTGCGGCGAGCAGCACCACGATGAGCCAGCGGTGGAACGGCGACTCGTCCATCACGATCCGGCAAACCTCGCCGAACACGCGGTCGGAGTCGGCGTCGGTCAGCGTGGCCAACTCCGGCGATGCCGCCGCCGTGACGCCGACGAACACCGCGATCAACGACGCTGTCAGCGGCAGGAACGCCATCGTGGCGACGCCGTTGCGCAGCACGCGCTGGCTGCGCGCGGCGTATATGCGCTGGATCGCCTGCGGGTAAAGCGCGCCGCCGATGCCCACCACGACGATGTAGCTGAACCAGCGGCGGATCGTCAGCGCGTCCGGCGCGGCGACCTTTTCCGGCTTGGCTTCTTTCAGCGTCTCGAAGCTTTTGGCCAGCCCGCCGAAGTGATCGAGCACGACGAAAAGCAGAATCGCGAAGCCCACTATCAAGATGCCACCCTGGATCACATCCGTCCACGCCACGGCGCGAAAGCCGCCGAGCGTCTCGTAAACCAGCATGATCACCGCGAGCAGAATCACCCCGGCGACGAACGCCGTCTGCGGTTCGAACGTGGTCATGCCCTGCAGCAGCAGCCCCATCGCCGTGAGTTGGGCGAGCAGATAATTGCCGATGGCCACCACCATCGTGATCGAGGCCAGCACCGTGTACGGGCGATGGCTGAAACGGTGCTCGAGGAAATCCGCCGGCGTGATGAAACTCTCGCGCTTGGCCAAGCGATGCAGTCCCGGGGCGAACACGAGGTACACGACAATGATCGCCATCATGAAATGTACACTCATCAGCCAGGCGTAGCCGATGCGATACGTCTTGCCGGTGAACGCGAACAGCGTGTTGCCGCTGTACTGCGTGGCGTAGAGCGTCAGCACCAAAACCAGAAAACCGACGCCGGAGCCGCCGAGGTAAAAATCCTTGAGCGAGTTCTCGGTGCGTGCGCGCATGCCGCAGTAACCGATGCCGATCAGCGACAGGAGATAAACAGCGATGAAGCCAAGCTCCGCCGGGCCAAGCGGAATGTTGCTCACGAGCCGCCCTCCGCGTCGTCATCGTCGCTTGGCCAAGTGCGAAACGCCGCCCAAGCCGCCAGGCAGGAAATCAGAAACGAGACCCCCGTGCTCACCGCCACCCAAAGCGGCATGCCAAGCACCAGCGGCTGTTCGCCGCCGTCCGCCCAATACCAAGGCACCGCGGCGATGAAGAGCAGCGCAAAGCCAAGCGCCAGCAGCCGGGGCAGGGGTGATGTTTTCGGGTTGGGATCGGGCATCCGTGCGGCGGCAGACTGTCCCGCCGCCGGTTCGGGTTGCAACCCAATTTGTGCCAGTATTGAGATCGGCTTGCTTACAAGGCCGGTTATTCAAGCCAAGAAAGCACAAGACATCCGTTACAAACATAAACAAAAAAGCTGAGCTTTGGGCGAGTTGTGAATCACAACAATCGCAGCCGTTCTTTAGTCTGCCTTACGTTCCTTAAAACAACCCACTCCACCACTTGAACGCTGACGGGTTCTGGTTAAGACAAAACTATGCGATACGTCATTCTGATAATCCTCACGCCAATTACGGCATTTTTCAGCTTCTTGGGAGGGGTGGTGGTTGCCATGGCACTGGGCCTGTCTCTGCATGACAATTACGAGTATTTCTTCCCTTACGATGTCGGAACGGCCAGCAGCATCTTTGGAATGATTATGTATTTCGGAGGTGCATTCGTCGGCGCACTGGCACCTTGGTTGACAGACCACTTGGCCAAGCGCTTTGGCTCGCGAAAACCATGAACTCACCAACCTCATTCGCGAACTCGGCGGCAAGACGGGTGATTAGTTGTAAGCTAAAGTAAATGAACGGCGATGTGAAACCAAGCGCCAGCAGCCAGGGCAGGGGTGATGTTTTTGTGCCGGGATTGAAAACGGCTTGCGGTTTGGCGGCGGCACGGCATCATGTCCGCCCTTCACGGCGCGGGTCTGCCGCGTCGGCGCGAGTGGGGTCATAGCTCAGTTGGTAGAGCGTCGCGTTCGCAATGCGAAGGTCTGGAGTTCGATTCTCCATGACTCCACCATTCCTTTTAACATTAATTTTAAAGGGTTAAATGTACTTCAACCAGGTTCTCTCTTTTTGGTTATTCACTGAAAAAGTGCTCAATTGTGGATAAATAATCCGTTTAAACCCAACCAAACTCTATGAAAAAACAAATAACCCGTATCTCCATCCTGCAATCGAGCAAAATTGTGACTGCCCTGTATGCCCTAATCGGCCTTATCTATACTTTAATTGGCATTCTGATGCTTGCCTTCGGTGGGGAGGAACCCGCGATGAAGGTGATAGCGATCATCTACATTCTGGCCCCGTTGTGGATGGCTATTTTGGGATTCATTTTCTTTGCTATCTTTGCAGCCATCTATAACCTTTTGGCCAAAAGGCTCGGTGGGATTGAGTTTGAAGTTACCGATGTTGAAAGCCTGAAGCGGAGGTGATCAGTAACGCTATCAAGGAAGTAATCATCGACAAGTAGCCCTTCAATCAAGCCTATGAAACCCCTCCTACTCACAACAATCGCAGCCGTGGTGTTGGTGGGGTGTCGTGAGTCGCAGCAGTCGGTTCCTCCAGCAGAAGCGAAACCAGTTGCCGAAGCTGCACAACCAGAACAGCCGACAACCAAAGCACCAGACATCTCAATTCACGAGGCTGCTGCGTTAGGAAATATCGAAGCGGTCAAACAGTTCTTGGATTCTGGCACGGATGTGAATGCGAAGGATAAGACTGGTGGGACTCCTTTGGATGAGGCGGCTGGTTGGGGTCGCAAGGATATCGTCGAACTCCTAATCGCTAAAGGCGCGGATGTGAATGCGAAGTTTGATGATGATGGATCGACTCCTTTGCATCTTGCGGCTTGGAAGGGTCACTTTGAAACCGCCGAATTATTAATCGCCGCAGACGCGGATGTGAATGCGAAGATGGAGGATGGCGATACACCGCTAGATTTGGCCAAGGGTCATTCTGAAATCGCCGACCTCCTACGCAAACACGGCGGCAAGACAGCTCAAGAATTGAAAGCTGAAGGAAAATGAAAACGAAACAAAGTCGAGGATTCACACTAATTGAACTGCTGGTGGTGATCGCTATCATCGCAATTCTTGCGGGCTTGCTGTTGCCTGCTTTGGGCAAGGCAAAATTTAAGGCCAAGGTGACCAATTGCACTTCAAACTACCGGCAGTGGGGAATATCTGCCAACATGTACGCCATGAATTCCGAAGACAAACTGCCTTCGTTCAAAATGCCGCGCACCGGCCTGAACCCATGGGATGTTTCCATCGACATGGCCCCCGGCATTGAGCCGTATGGGTTAACTGTGCCGATGTGGTTCTGCCCGACCCGACCCAACGAGTTCACTGATGCAAACCAGTGGGCGCGAAAAAATCTCAAGCGAGCCATCAGTTCCATCGAGGACCTAAACCGCTACTATCGGCGTAGCTACGGCAGCTTTGCCATCATCAAGCACAACTGGTGGGTGCCGCGGAACGCCGGAGGTTTCATGTTTCCCACACCAAAAATGAACGGCAACGCCAAAGATCCCAACGGATGGCCGATCTCCCTGTCGGATTCCCGCGCAGCACACCAGCCAATCATCTCCGATTTAACTACTATGAAGGTGGGAGGTAAGCCAACCCCGGCCAAAGCAGGTGGCGGCCATCAATATCAAGGAAGCCTTCACTCTGTGAACGTGGCTTTTGGCGACGGCCATAACGAGACGCGGCCCATTGCCAAAATTAAACTAAGGCACACCGGCAACTGGCATGCGTTTTATTGACGGCATTACAAACACGGCGGCAAGAAGGGTGAAGAATTGAAAGCTGAAGGCAAATGAAACATCTAAAACGTAAACTCACTGCGAGTTTTAATATAACCTTATTCGTGTCGGTGTATTTTCTTCCAATTACACTATCAAATGCTCGTCCTTGGCGAGTTGAACAAATCCCAAACGGAAATAAATTTGGATGTCTCAATTGCCATAACTCTTCATATGGCGGATCGCGAAACTCCTTTGGGCTTTCGGTCGAATCAGTGGTTGGTCGTGGAAGCAGGGCTTCTTTCTGGAACAGTGTGTTAGCAGCCAAGGATTCTGATGGTGATGGTTCAAGTAATGGCGAAGAACTCGGCGATCCCGATGGTGATGGCAAATCAACTGACGGGGCTGAAATTACCAATCCTAGTAATCCAGAAAGTAAACCCCAAAAACCGGTGGCTCCTGAACTGGATATCCCAACCTCAAAGTTTCCTTTCAGCTTTAATTTTAAAACCGTTAAAAGTCAGATATATGAGGTACAAGCTACCAATGATTTAAGGAAGTGGAATCTTTTGGATACGATTGAAGGGACAGGCTTAGAAATAATGTTTACAGATTATCGAAAGGCGCTTTTTTTACGTCAATTTTATCGTGTGAAAGTGAAGAATTGAAAGCTAAAGGGAAATGAAATCTATTGCATTTTACATACCCATGAATCGGCGTAGGTTTATAAAAAGCATGTCAATTGCCTCGGCCGGGTTTACTCTGCCTGGTTACCTTGCGGAAGCCATTACATTGACGCCAGCACAGGTACAGGGACCATTCTATCCGTTGGTCGACGATATTCCGTTGGATAAGGACAATGATTTAGTGAAGATCAATGACCACCTCACCATGGCATCAGGTATTGTGACTCATGTGAGTGGGCGTATTCTCGATCGTAATGGGAATCCGGTTCGGGGAGCATTGGTAGAGTTGTGGCACGCGGATAGTCTGGGAGAATATGCCTATTCAACGAAACCTGGACCCAATCCCAAGGCCGACTCGAATTTTGCCGGATTCGGCCAGTTTCTTACAGGTTCGAGTGGCGCTTACAGATTCCGCACCATCAAACCCGGGCTTTACCCAGGACGCGCACGGCATTTCCACTGGGGAATCACGCTTCCCGGGCAGAACAGGCGATTTAGCACTCAAACCTACTGGAAGGGAGAAACGCCCAATAACAGCGACTTTCTATTGAACTCAATCGTTGATACTGAACAACGTGACTCAATTATTCTGACCTTTTCCAAGGTTTCGGGAACAATCACGTTAGAAGAACAAACTACCTGGGATTTTGTCAGTCATCTCACTCCGGTTGAACCCACATATCCGGATGGTGGGGGATTGATGCTTGAAGGCACCAAGGTAGCCAACTCAGATAACGGGCAGCATCGTTTCAAGATCAATGTTCCAGCATACAGTGGTTATATCTATGAAATATATGGCAACCCTAAACTCGCCAATCTGGGTTGGAAAATACTCCCCTTTTCATTGACTCAAGGCGGCGCTATTGACCATAACCAACTTACGGCTACCAGTGATGGTGTTGTGAGTTTTTATCTCCAAGAAAAAGCACCTAAAGGATTTTACTTTGTATCCTACCGTGTTCCAGGTTCCAACAAGGGTACCCCCTGACCGCGCCGACCTCCTCCGAAAACACGGCGGCAAGACGGGTGCAGAATTGAAAGCTGAAGGGAAATGAAACACCTCCAACTCACAACAATCGCAGCCGTGGTGCTGGTTGGGTGTGGGCCAAGTGTGGAGTTTTGGGAAGCTGCTAGAACTGGAAACATCGAAGCCGTCAAACAGCATATCGCTGCTGGTGCGGATGTGAATGCGAAAGTTAAATTTGGATGGGCTCCTTTACATATTGCGACTATGTTCGGGCATAAGGAAACCGCCGAACTACTTATCTCCAGCGGTGCGGATCTGAATGCGAAGGATAATAACGATGGTTGGATTCCTTTGCAATATGCGGCGCAAAAAGGTCACAAGGAAATAGCCGAACTGCTTATCTCTAAAGGTGCGGATGTGAATGCGAAGAATAAGAATGGGCACACACCGCTGGATACGACTCAAGAGACATATTCGTTTGACTCACCCGAAGTCAAAGCTGCCAAAAAAGAAATCACCGACCTCCTCCGCAAACACGGCGGCAAGACGGGTGCAGAATTACCATCATTATCACTATTGGAGGCCGTCAGGAGAGGTGATTTACAAAGGGTTAAAGACTTTCTCGCCAACGGTGCTGATGTGAATGCGAAGCGTGGCGATTTTACAACTCCTTTGCATCTTGCGGCTCAAGGTGGTCACAAGGAAATAGCCGAACTGCTTATCGCTGCAGGTGCAGATGTGAATGCGAAGAATAAGTATGGAACCACTCCTTTGCATAAGGCGGCTTTTTATGGTCACAAGGAAATAGCCGAACTGCTTATCGCGAACGGTGTGGATGTGAATGCGAAAAAGAATAATGGCAGGACACCGCTAGATAGGGCCATCTGGATCAATGAAACCGAAATCGCCGACCTCATCCGCAAACACGGAGGCAAGACGGCTAAAGAATTGAAAGCTGAAGGGAAATGAAACACCTCCTACTCACAACAATCGCAGTCACCTCGCTGGTGGCCACAACCGCCTTCGCTGATCCAATTCACGATGCTGTCAATCGCGGCGACCTTGCAGGTGTCCAAGCGGAATTGGATAAAGGTGCTAATGTGAATGCGAAGATGTGGAGAAGGACTCCTTTACATAGTGCGACTGCAGGAGGTCACACGGAAATCGCTGAACTACTAATCGACAATGGTGCGGATGTGAATGCGAATGAAGATTATGGATGGACTCCATTGCATCTTGCAGCCAAGTATGGTCACAGGGAAGTCGCTGAACTGCTAATCGCTAAAGGTGCTGATATGAATGCGAAGAAGAAGGATGGATGGACTCCTTTGCATCTTGCGGCTTTGTACGGCCACACGGAAATCGTCGAACTACTCATCGCCAAAGATGCGAATGTGAATGCGAAGAATGTTGGTGGAGGCACTCCTTTGCATGAGGCGGCTGGTTGGGGTCACAAGGAAATCGTCGAACTGCTTATTGCCAGAGGTGTGGATGTGAATGCAAAGAGTGAATGGGGAGATACACCGCTAGATTGGGCCGCATCGGTAGATGAAGAGAACCCACCCGAAACTAAAGCTGCAAAGAGAGAAATCGCCGACTTCCTCCGCAAACACGGCGGCAAGACGGGTGCTGAATTAGCACTGATACCTCGATTAGTGCAGCACGGGCGCTTTGCATTCAGCTTTGATGCGAAAAAAGGGAAGGTCTACGAGGTGCAGGATTCGTTTGACCTGCTGAACTGGGAAGCGATCAAGACCTACACGGGGACAGGCGCCACGGTTCGGTTTGATGAAGAGAGGGACCACGATCCCCAGAAATGGTTCTACCGCGTGAGGGTGGTTGAGTGACCTCCTCCGCAAACACGGCGGCAAGACGGGTGAAGAATTGAAAGTTAAATAGGAATGAAAAAGAAGACTTTAAACAATCTCTGGAAGGCGGTGGCCGATGGATCTACACGGAGGGTTTTCACTTGTCTTGAATCAGGTCTGGATATCAACGTAAGGATGTACGGTGGAAGAACTGTATTACAACGAACGACTACTTTAAGGCAGCTGGAGATGGTAGCTTATTTGTTAAAAAAGGGCGCCAATGTTGATGCTAGAATTGGAGCAAACGGAGACAATCCTGTCGACATTGCAGAGAAGCAAGGTTCCAAAGAAGTGAAATTACAATTCCTTTAGACCATGCTCCGACTTACCGAAATCAAACTGCCGCTAGAGCATACTGAGGCTGATCTCGCCGCCGCGATTACCGACAAACTCGAGATATCCGCCGAACAACTGCAGGGTTTCTCTGTCGTCAAACGCAGTTATGACGCTCGCCAGCAGGACAACATTCTGCTGATTTATCATCTGGACGTGCAGCTGGCCGCCGAACTGGAGACGCAGCTGCTGGAGAAGTTTGTCAGACGGTCGTTTTGTCGGACCAGCCCCGACACCAGAT
>Ga0208879_1000453_pt1 | contig 42463 bp, 37 predicted proteins | sample Knorr_S15_td_Bot_FD_185605 | JGI IMG/M metagenome (GOLD analysis project Ga0208879, IMG submission 185605) | Marine microbial communities from Southern Atlantic Ocean transect - Knorr_S15_td_Bottom_ad_5009_LV_A (SPAdes) (version 2) | ecosystem: Environmental > Aquatic > Marine > Oceanic | place... | reverse complement strand
GGTAAAAATACACATGGCAGACCTTTTGTTGAAGAACATGCAGATTTATGTATTGAAGCGGGACTTAACTTTGAAGGAATTAATCAAGAGGTTGCTTGTGGACAGTGGGAATTCCAATTGTTTGCAAAAGGTGCTAAAAAGGCTGGAGATGAGCTTTGGGTTGCCCGTTATTTACTAGATAGATTAACTGAAGATTATAATTACTATATCGACTATCATCCTAAGCCAATTAAAGGCGATTGGAATGGTTCAGGTATGCATGCCAATTTCTCAAATACAACCTTAAGGGAATGTGGTTCGAAAAGTACTTATATGAGTATTTGTGAGGCATTTCGCCCTGTAACAAAAGAGCATATTGATGTGTATGGAGAGTATAATGAACAGAGATTAACAGGATTGCACGAAACAGCTTCTATTAGTGATTTTAGTTATGGGATTTCTGATAGAGGAGCGTCAATTAGGATTCCTATTTTAACTGTTGATAATGGTTGGAAAGGGTATTTGGAGGATAGAAGACCTGCCTCTAATGCTGACCCGTATAAAATTGCATCTAGAATTATAAAAACTGTAAAATCAGTACTGTAGTAATAGTTAACAATCAACTTGTTATAATTCTGTTTTTCTGTTTTAAATAAGTTTGTAAAATATTCCCTATTTTAGCACGAATAATAAAAATCATAAAATGAAAAGAGTTTTACGTTTAATTGCCATATTTATATTTCTATTCTCTCTAGCACAAACAGAAGTTTATGCTCAAAAAAAGAGTAGAAAAATGATTAAAGCAGATAATGCTTTTAATCTAGAACAATATGTAAAAGCCGCTGAATTATATAAGAAAGCTTATCAAAAAACAAAAAATAGAGCTGTAAAGGCTGAAATTATTTTTAAACAAGCGGAATGTTACCGTATGTCAGGGAATAATAAAAGAGCAGAGAGCTATTATAAAAGAGCAATAAAGGCAAAATACCCAGATGTAGTTGTGTATTTGCGATATGCTGATCTATTAAGAATGCAAGATGATATAGCTGAAGCAAAAATACAATATACTAAGTATATACAATTGAATCCAACTGATGTAAGTGGAGAGATGGGACTTAAATCATGTGATTTTGCATTAAAATGGAAGGACTTGCCTACTAGATATAAAGTTGAATTAATGCCTTTAGTAAATTCCAGAAATAGTGATTATTCTCCAGCTTTTGGAAATGGGGAATATACTGAAATGTACTTTACATCTTCTCGTAAAGGAGGGTTGACTGATGATATTGACGAAAGAACTGGAGAAACTTTTTCGGATGTGTATTTCATAAAAATCAATAAAAAAGGAAAATGGAGTGCTCCTGTTGTAGTTCCTGAGCCAATCAATACGGAAGGAAATGAAGGTTCTGTTGTTTTGAATAAAAGAGGAACGGTTATGTATTTAACGCAATGTAAGGTAGAAAAGAAAAAAGCTTTAGGATGTGGTATTTATGTTTCAAAACGAAAAGGTAAATTGTGGGGAGCGCCACAGATGTTGCAAATAAAAATAGATAGTAATACAACTATTGGACATCCAGCTTTAAGTGAGGATGAAACTACTTTGATTTTCTCTTCAGATATGTCAGGTGGATATGGAGGAAAAGACTTGTGGATAGTACAAAAAGAAAAAAGAAATACTTGGAGCAACCCTGTTAATTTAGGGCCAATGGTAAATACGCCTGGTGATGAGATGTTCCCATTTTTGCATAGTGATGGTACTATTTACTTCTCATCTAACGGACATGTAGGTATGGGAGGATTGGATATTTATAAAACTTCACAAGATGAAAATGGAGCTTATAAGTTGCCTGTAAATTTAAAATCTCCAGTGAACTCATCAGCTGATGATTTCAGTATGATTATTGAAAAAGCAGGTGAAAGAGGATACTTAACTTCAAATAGAGATGGAGGAAAGGGAGGAGATGATATTTATCAGTTTGAATTACCACCATTGCAATTGGCTTTAAAAGGAGTAGTAACCGATTCCAAGACTGGAGGGATAATTACTGGGGTTAAAGTACAGTTAATTGCTAATGATGGTACGAATAATGAGGTAGAAACAGATAATACTGGAGTTTATGAGTTTACTTTAAAACCATTAACTTCTTATGAGATTGTAGTGAATACAGAAGGATATTTAAATAAATCAGTAAATGAAACTACTGTGGGTATTGAGCATAATAAAGTATTTATTATTGATTTATCGGTTGATCCGGTTAAGAAAGAAATTATTTTACCTAGAATTGAATATGATTTTAACAAGTGGGATTTAAGACCTCAATCAATTGCTGATTTAGATATACTGGCAGAAACATTAAAGGATAATCCTAATGTTGTAATCGAGTTAAAATCACACACGGATTATATTGGATCTGATGCTCAGAATAATAAACTATCGCAACAAAGAGCTGATGCTTGTGTGGCTTATTTAATTAGCCAAGGGATTGATCCAGGACAATTGGTTGCTGTTGGTAAAGGAGAAAAACAGCCATTTGTGATTGAGACTAAAGATGGAAGATTTAAGGTTGGAGATGTGCTTACTGAGCGCTATATCCGTAAAATCAGATTTAAGAAAAACAAAGAAAATGCTAACCAGTATAACAGAAGAACATCTTTCAAAGTATTGAGAGAAGATTATGTTCCTGTTACCAATGATGTAGCAGTTGAAGAAAAAAAGTAACTAACATATAAATACTAAAAAAGCGTCCTAATTATTAGGATGCTTTTTTTTACAATTATGGCAACTGATAGATACAACCAAAGAGGAGTTTCAGCCGATAAAGAGGATGTTCATAATGCAATTAAGAATGTAGATAAAGGATTATTTCCTTCAGCATTTTGCAAAATAGTACCTGATTATTTGAGTGGGGATGAAGACTATTGCTTGATAATGCATGCAGATGGTGCAGGAACAAAATCATCATTAGCGTATATGTATTGGAAAGAAACTGGAGATATTAAGGTTTGGAAAGGGATTGCTCAGGATGCTTTAATAATGAATATTGATGATTTATTGTGTGTAGGTTCAGTAGATAATATCATGCTCTCTTCTACTATTGGTCGTAATAAATCCTTAATAAGTGGTGATGTGCTTTCTGAGATTATTAATGGAACTGAAGAGTTATTAGCTAAATACAAAAAATTTGGTGTAAATATTATCTCTACTGGAGGTGAAACTGCTGATGTGGGTGATTTAGTGCGTACAATTATTGTAGATTCTACAGTAGTAGCTCGTATGAAAAGAACAGATGTAATTGATAATGCAAATATTAAAGGGGGGAATGTAATCGTTGGTTTGTCTTCTTCAGGGCAAGCTACTTATGAAACAGAATACAATGGAGGGATGGGAAGTAATGGATTAACTTCTGCTCGTCATGATGTGTTTTCAAAAGTATTAGCTGAAAAATATCCTGAAAGTTTTGACCCTTCTGTACCCATGGATTTAGTGTATTCTGGAGCTAAAAAATTAACGGATGCAGTTGAAGGTTCAACTTTGAATGCTGGAAAGTTAGTGCTTTCGCCAACTAGGACATATGCTCCAATTATCAAAAAGATTTTAGATAAGTATAGAAGTCAGATTAATGGAATGGTGCATTGTAGTGGTGGAGCGCAAACTAAGGTGTTACATTTTGTAGATAATGTGCATATTATTAAAGATAATATGTTTGAATTGCCTCCGTTATTTAAATTAATTCAAGAAGAATCTGCTACAGATTGGAAGGAAATGTACAAGGTATTTAATATGGGGCATAGGATGGAGCTATATGTTTCAGAAGAGATTGCTCAGGATATTATTTCAATTTCAGAATCCTTTAATGTGGATGCTAAAATTATTGGTAGTGTAGAAAACTATGAAGGTAAAAAATTAACAATTAATTCCGAATTCGGAACTTATATATATTAAGATGTTAGACAAATTATCAGCTATTAATGACAGGTATAATGAGGTAGAGAAATTAATTTCTTCTCCTGATGCTATGAGTGATATGAAAGTATTTATTCAATTAAGCAAGGAGTATAAGGATTTAGAACCAATCATTAAAGCATATAAAGAATACAAAGATTTAGTAGGAAATATTGCTGAGGCAAAAGAGATTGTATCCACTACTGATGATCCTGAAATGAAGGAAATGGCAAAGATGGATTTGGATGAGAACTTACCTAGGAAAGATGAAATGGATGAGGAGATAAAAGTACTATTAATTCCTAAAGACCCTGCTGATGCTAAAAATGCTGTAATGGAAATTAGAGCAGGTGCAGGAGGGGATGAGGCAAGTATTTTTGCTGGAGATTTGTACAGAATGTATTCTGCTTTTGCACAAGCTAAAGGCTGGAAAACGGAATTGGTTGATGTAGCAGATGGAACTTCAGGAGGGTATAAAGAGATTATTTTTAATGTAGTAGGTGATGATGTTTACGGAACATTAAAATTTGAATCGGGTGTGCACAGGGTGCAAAGAGTTCCGCAAACTGAAACGCAAGGGCGTGTACATACCTCTGCAGCATCCGTTATTGTACTGCCTGAAGCTGAGGAATTTGATATAGAATTATTACCATCTGACATTCGTAAGGATACGTATTGCTCTTCAGGACCTGGTGGACAGTCGGTAAATACAACTTATTCGGCAGTGCGTTTAACACATATTCCAACTGGAGTTGTGGCGCAATGTCAAGACCAAAAATCACAGCTTAAAAATTATGATAAAGCATTAAAAGTATTGCGTTCTCGTATTTATGAAATTGAATTGCAAAAGAAGTTAGAGGAAGATGCAAAACATAGAAAAACTATGGTGTCTTCAGGAGATAGATCAGCAAAAATTAGAACCTATAACTATCCGCAAGGAAGAGTTACCGAACATAGAATTGGCCTTACAAAGTATAACTTGCAAGCAGTAATAGGTGGAGATATTCAAGAATTTATTGATGAATTGCAATTGGCGGAAAATGCTGAAAAACTAAAAGTAGGTTCGTCAGCAAATGAATAGACAAGAACTCATATTTCAGATTAAACAAAAGCAATCTTTCCTGTGTATTGGTTTAGATACTGATATTAAAAAAATACCAACTCATTTATTGGAATTTGAAGACCCTATCTTTGAATTCAATAAACAGATTATTGATGCCACTAAGGATTTATGTGTGGCTTACAAACCTAATATTGCTTTCTATGAAAGTATGGGAGTTAAGGGCTGGGAAAGTTTACAAAAAACATTAGATTATATTCCAAAAGATATTTTCACTATTGCGGATGCCAAAAGAGGAGATATTGGGAATACATCCAAGATGTACGCTCGTGCATTTTTCGAAAATATGAATTTTGATTCGGTAACAGTTGCTCCTTATATGGGCTCGGATTCTGTTACTCCTTTTTTAGAATTTGAAGGTAAATGGGCTATCGTTTTAGCACTTACTTCCAATAAAGGAGGGTTAGATTTTCAGAAAATAGAAGGTGAAAATGGAAAGCAATTATTCGAGCAAGTTTTGGAAACGTCTAAGGCTTGGGGTACGGATGAAAACATGATGTATGTTGTTGGTGCCACTAGGGCGGAACAGCTTTCTGAAATTAGAAAAATTATTCCAAATCACTTTTTATTAGTTCCTGGTGTTGGTGCTCAAGGAGGAAATGTGCAAGATGTTGCAAAATACGGAATGAATGCCGATTGTGGATTATTAGTTAATTCTTCTAGAGATATTATCTATGCAGGAAATGATGTTGATTTTGCAGAAAAAGCAAAAATTGAAGCTCAAAAATTACAGCAAGAAATGGCTGTTATCCTAGCGGAAGAAGGAATCTAAAACTTAATTCTATAAATTATATATCCTATCCATTCATGGATAAGGTTTTCCCATTTCCTCAATGCATCAATATTTGGAATAAACAAATAACCAAAGGATAAAGTAATATCAGAATTTGTAAAATCAGTTGGATAGTAATCAATCTTAAAGTTGTTTTTTTTGAAACAGAACTTTGCTCTTTTCATATGGTTGGCAGAAGTAATAAGTAGTAATTTTTGAGAGATATCATTCCCGATAAGGATTGCAGTATATTGAGCGTTCTCCATAGTGTTTCTAGAACTGTCTTCCAATAGAATATCATTGCTTTCTACCCCCATGTTTAGCAAAAAACTTTTTGACCATTCTGACTCCTTCATACCATCATTTATGAGCTCTCCATTCCCTCCACTGATTAAAATCTTTTCAATTTTCCCTAATTTATACAATTCAATAGCTGAGATAAGTCGGTCGCCATTTTCGTTAAAATTAATATGTTGTATTTCTTTGTTATATGAGGAATAGCCTCCTAACACGATACCGTATTTATAATTATGCGTTAAAGATGAAATTGATTTTGGAGGTGTTTCCCAAATTCTGGAACAACTATCAGCTACAAAACTATTAGTAAAAAAGTAAAAAGTAATTAGCGAAAAGGTAAGTAACTTTCTCCTTTTGGATTTAAAAATAAAAGAGCTAATTAATAGGATAAAAACCCAGATGATTGGTTTGCTTAAAAAGGCAAGTAGTTTGGATGCTATGTAAAACATAAATTTAATTTATCTTTCAAAAGTAATTTATTATTGGATAAAATTAAAAATGAAAGAGGATTTTTTACATTATGTATGGAAAAATCAGTTGTTTGATAAAACTGATTTGCGGACTATTAATGATGAAAAAATAAACATTATTGATGTTGGGGAGCACAATACTAATGCGGGCCCTGATTTTTTAAACGCAAAAATTAAGATGGATAACTTAACTTGGGTGGGCAATGTTGAGATTCATGTAAACTCTTCCGATTGGAAAAAACATAAGCACCAAAATGATAAAGCCTACAATAATGTGATTTTACATTTGGTATATATTGATGATAAAACAATCAAAACTGAAAAAGGAGAAATTCCTTTAACATTAGAACTTAACAATAGGTTAGATGTTGAACTATTAACTAAGTATAAAAATATATTCAATCAAAAAGAAACTATCTTATGTTCTTCCCATTTATCATCAGTTAATGATGAGCTTTGGGAAGCAACTTTACAAAATTTAACGACTGAACGATTTGCCAATAAAGTAATTGAAATTGAAGATAGTTTATGCAATTCAACAAATGATTTAGAATGGGTGTTATTTTCTTTAATAGCCAAATGTTTGGGACTAAAAGTAAACAAACAAGCTATGCAAATGTTGGCTCAATCTATACCTTTTAAAGTACTCAGAAAATATCAAGAAAATTCTTTTCAGTTTTCAGCATTACTTTTCGGGCAAGCAGGTTTCTTGGAAGGAGAATTTAAAGAAGAATATCCTTCAAAATTGCAAAAAGAATATCAGTATTTAACACAAAAACATAGTTTGGTTCCTTTGGAAAAATTTGTTTGGAAATTTATGCGCTTGCGTCCTGCAAGTTTTCCTGCTGTCCGCATTGCTCAGTTGCAAGAAATTATGAGTCAACCCCAATTTTATGCTAAAATAAAACACGCAATAAAGTACAAAAACATCAAGGAATTATTAAAAGTTGAACTTGGCGAATATTGGGATACGCACTATGTTTTTGATAAGTTGTCAGTAGATAGAAAAAAGTATTTGGGTGTAGCAACTTTGGATGTTATTATGATTAATGCAATAGTGCCCTTATATTACTTAATCGGTAAAAAGGAAGAAAAGTATAATGCCTATGCAACTACCTTGTTGAAAGCCATAAAAGCAGAGCAAAATGCTATTGTGAAAAAGTATAAAATTGCAGGAAAAAAAATAAAATCAGCAGCCGATAGTCAGGCACTCATTCAGCTCTATAATTTTTATTGTAGTCCTAAAAAATGTTTAACTTGCAGCATTGGAAAACAACTCATAAAAAATGATTAATTTCTTCAGGAATTTCTTTAAAAAACAATTTTTTGGTGTCAGTTCTTGGTGGGCAAATCGCTTAGGAATAAAGGTTTCCTTCATTCGCTTATTTTTCATTTATGCAGCTTTTTCTAATGCTGTTACTATACTTGTTTATTTGTGTATGGTTTTTATTTTAAGAATCCGCACACATTTTAAATATCGCAAACGAAAATCGGTTTTTGATTTGTAATTATGAAGAGATTTACATTCCTTTCACGAATTTATTTTTCCCTATTTTTATTGGTTGTTATCTTTTTTATAGGGATTTCAGGGTTTATGTATATTGAGGACTATTCCTTAAATGAAGCCTTTTATATGACCGTAATTACTGTTTCTTCAGTAGGGTTTGGAGTGGTAAGAGAGTTAAGTGCTGCAGGTAGAATCTTTACATCCTTTCTTATCATCATAAGTTTTGGTACATTTGCTTACGCAATTTCGGTAATTACAACTTATGTAGTTAGTGGCGAATTTAGAAATTACTATAAAGATTATAGAGTGAATAAAGCAGTAGAAAATATAGAAGACCATATTATTGTATGCGGATATGGAAGAAACGGTAGACAAGCCACTAAGAGTTTAAAATTGCATAATGAGAGTTTTATAGTCATTGAAAAAAATCCTAAGATTACTGAGCGTATGCGTAACGAAAAAGTATGTTTGTTTGTTGAGGGAGATGCAACTCTAGACGAGATATTGGAAAAATCTAAGATTAATAAGGCTAAAGCTCTAATCACTGCTTTGCCGAATGATGCCGATAATTTATTTGTGGTGCTTTCAGCAAGACAAAAGAATCCTAAATTAAATATTATAAGTAGAGCTTCTCATAATGCATCTTATAATAAATTGAAAGTTGCTGGGGCAAATAACATTATTATGCCCGATAAAGTTGGAGGCGAACACATGGCATCCTTGGTTACAAACCCTGATGTGATGGAATTTTTGGATATGATATCAGTAGCAGGAGATCATGATATTAATTTGGAGGAAATTGCCTATAATGAATTACCAAAAGATAAATCTTTTAAAACGATAAGAGAACTGAGTGCAGCTTATCATACGGGTTGTATGATAGTTGGTTTTAAAACGACAGAAGGGAAATTTGTAATTAATCCTTCAGCTGATACTGAGTTGGTTCCTAACTCCAAATTATTTGTTTTGGGTAAGGTAGAGCAGATAAAAGAACTCAATAAAATATTTAATATTTAATGGTTAAAAAACAATTTCTAGGAGTTTGTGCTTGGCTTGCTGATAAGTTTGATTTATCGGTAGGTGGGGTTAGAGTTTTATTTATGATAACTTTTATTTTAGGACTAGGTTCTCCATTGCTCATTTATTTTATTTTATATCTAGTAAAACCAAGACAATATTAAATGAAGATTTTGATTACAGGAAGTAATGGCTTATTGGGCCAAAAATTATTACATAAATTAAGAGTAGATAACACGGTTGAATTAATTGCAACTTCTAGAGGAGAAAACAGAGTAAGCGAGCAATCCAATTACAAATACATAGCTTTAGATATCACAGATAAACAAGAGGTGGAACAAGTTATTTTAGCTGAAAAACCTGATGTAGTTATCAATACAGCTGCTATGACAAATGTAGATTTATGTGAAGCAGAGAAAGAAAATTGTGATGCTTTGAATGTGAGTGCAGTGCAGTATTTGGCTGATGCTTGTCAGCAAATAGAAGCTCACCTCATTCATATTTCAACTGATTTTATTTTTGATGGAGAGGATGGTCCTTACAGAGAAGAAGATGAACCAAATCCGCTTTCCTATTATGGAATATCCAAACTAAAATCGGAACAGTTATTACAAGGCCATGCAGTAAAATGGACGATTCTCAGAACCATAATTGTATTTGGAGTAGGCGAAAACTTGAGCAAAAGCAATATTGTGCTTTGGGCAAAAGGGGCTTTGGAAAAAGGAGATCCATTAAATATTATTGATGACCAATTCCGTGCGCCAACTTTAGCGGAGGATTTGGCAGATGCTTGTATATTAGCAGCCAAGAAAAAAGCTTATGGTGTTTTTAATGCCTCTGGAAAAGATATTATGAGTATTTATGAAATAGTAGAACGCATTGCAAAACACTATGGGAATACAACAAATAATTTAAGTAAAATTAGCACAGCAACACTAAACCAAACGGCAGGAAGGCCGCCCAGAACAGGATTTATTTTGGATAAGTCCAGAAAGGTTTTAGGTTATAATCCCCACAGTTTTGAGGAGTGCCTTGCTATAATAGATGAACAATTGAAAATATAGTCATCCTGAATTTGATTCAGGATCTGAAACATATAGATACTGAATAGATTTTAGCATGACAGTGAAAAAAACGAACCAACAATAAAATAAAAATCAAAAAAATGAAAAAACAACTTTTACTATTCACCGCTATGATGGCCTCTTTTATTTCGGCACAAGCCGGGACGCTAAGCGAAACCATTGATGGGTTTTTTAAACCAATTGTAGATAATTATTTATATCCTGTTATTTTTTGGGATCCAATTAAATTCTTTGGTTTTGATGTGGGTGCTGATGTGCCTATTGTTGTAATCTGGTTAATTTTTGGGGCGGTTTATTTTACAATTAAAATGAAGTTTATTAACCTTAGAGGGTTTAAACATGCTGTTGAATTGGTGAAAGGAGATTATGATGATCCGAATGATAAAGGAGAGGTTTCTCATTTTCAGGCTTTAACTACTGCCCTTTCGGCAACTGTTGGTTTGGGTAATATTGCAGGGGTGGCTATCGCTATTTCTATTGGTGGTCCTGGTGCTACTTTTTGGATGATAGTAGCAGGTTTGTTAGGGATGTCAGCTAAATTTGTTGAGTGTACTCTTGGGGTAAAATACCGTAAGATTGATGAAAATGGAGAAGTTTCAGGAGGGCCTATGTATTATTTGCGTGACGGTTTAGCAAAATATAAGATGGGTGGTTTAGGAAAAGTGTTGGCTGTTCTTTTTGCAATCCTTTGTGTTGGAGGTTCTTTTGGTGGTGGTAATATGTTTCAAGCCAATCAGGCTTATGCGCAAATGGCTGGGCAGTTTCCTATTATGGCCGGTAACGGACCAATGTTTGGTTTAATCTTGGCTATTTTGGTAGGGGCTGTAATTATTGGTGGGATCAAATCTATTGCCAATGTTACTGAAAAAATTGTTCCGTTTATGGCGGCTTTATATGTTGGTACAGCTTTAATTATTATTGCTTTAAATATCTCAGAAATTGGGAATGTATTTGTGATGATTTTCCAAGGTGCTTTTGCTCCTGATGCTGCTTTTGGTGGTGTTATTGGAGTGTTGATTCAAGGGTTTAGGCGTGCAGCTTTCTCGAATGAAGCTGGGGTTGGTTCAGCATCAATTGCACATGCAGCAGCTAAAACTAACGAGCCAGTTTCTGAAGGAATTGTAGCTTTGTTAGAACCGTTTATTGATACGGTTGTAATTTGCACCATGACGGCTTTGGTGTTAATCATTACAGGTTTCCATGATGTGCAAGGGGTTGAAGGTGCTCAAATGACTTCTCAGGCTTTCGGTTCAGTTTTCTCTTGGTTTCCTTATTTGTTAGTGATAGCAATTTTCTTATTTGCATTTTCTACTATGGTTTCTTGGTCGTACTATGGTCTTAAGTCTTGGGAGTTTTTATTCGGAAAAAGTAAGCTTTCAGAATATTCATATAAGTTATTATTCCTTATTTTTATTGTGATTGGGTCGTCAGTAAAACTAGGGGCAGTACTCGACTTTTCTGATATGATGATATTGGCTATGGCCTTTCCAAATATCTTAGGATTATTGATTATGTCTAAAGAGGTGCGTTTGGATTTAGATACCTATTATAGTAAGCTTAAAAGTGGAGCAATCAAGAAATTCAAATAGTGATAGGAAAAATAAAAGACTATTTTCAGTTTAACAAGAAGGAGCGAAATGGTATTTTGCTCCTTTCTTGTCTATTGCTGTTTCTTATCGTGTTTTATCAGTTCTCTTATTTGTTAAGGCAAGAAAGTAAAACTAATTTTTTAAGTTTTGAAAAAGCACTTTCTGAGTTAGAATATGAGCAAAAACCTACTATTGTAAAACAAAAAGATTCACTATTCTATTTTAATCCCAATACTTTGGAAGATAAAGGTTGGTTGGCTTTAGGTTTGTCTACCAAAAGATTAAATACGCTTAGGAATTTTCAAAATAGTGGAGGAGTCTTTAAAGTAAAAAAGGACTTGATTAATTGCTTTGCGATTAGTGATGAGTTTTACAATAGGATTAAGGAGTATTGTGTTTTCCCTAAATCTAAACAGCAAAGAACTAAAAACCAAAAACTAATAACTAACACTAAAATTATAGAATTAAATACTGCTGACAGCTTGACTTTAATAAGCATTAAAGGGATAGGACCTTTTTATGCGAAACAAATTTTAAAGTACAGAAAACAGTTAGGGGGCTTTAAGAGTTACACTCAAATTACTGAAATTTGGGGGTTGGAAAATCTTGAATTTGAAAAATTTCAGCAACAAACTTCTATTGATACATTACATTTAAGAAAAGTAAATATTAATACTGTTGAGGTAGAAGAATTGAGATTACATCCTTATTTAAATTACAAACAAGCCAAAATGATCGTGAATTATCGTAAGCAACATGGTGGTTTTAAGCAGGTAAAAGATATTCGTAAAATCAAACCGATTAGCCTTGAATTATTTCGTAAAATTGCATCATATTTAAAAACCCATGATTAGTCAAAAATTAGATGCAGCAATTAGGGAAGTGCCTAACTTTCCAAAAGCAGGAATTAGTTTTAAAGATATTACTCCTTTATTATTAGATGCCAATTTGTCAGCTGAAATAATAGATGTATTTATTGAAAAATTATCGGCTACAAAAATTGATGCTATTGTTGGTGTGGAAAGCAGGGGTTTCTTGTTTGGTTTTTTACTAGCCAATAAGATGGGAATTCCTTTTGTTCCAATCCGAAAAGTAGGTAAATTACCTGGGGAAACTTTAAAGTTTAAGTATGATTTAGAGTATGGTTCTGCTGAGGTGGAAGTGCATAAATCAGATATAAAGCAAGGGTGGAACGTTTTGGTGCATGATGATTTGTTGGCCTCTGGCGGTACTGCTTGTGCAGCTTCAGAACTAGTGCAGCAATTAGGGGCTAAAGTAGCTGGTTTTGCCTTTGTTATTAGTTTGGATTTTTTAAATGGAAAAGAACAATTAAAACAGTATTCACCGAATATAATTAGTTTAAAAAATTATTAAATGGATTTTTCAATAAACGAAAATCAAAAAATGATTGCTGATATGATTCAGCAGTTTGGAAAACAAAACATAACTCCTTTTGTGCGTGAGTGGGATGATACACAAACCTTCCCAGTTGAGGTATTCAAAAAATTAGGAGAATTGGGTTTGATGGGAGTGTTAGTGCCTACTGAATATGGAGGTTCTAATTTTTCTTATACTGAATATGTAACCGCTATTGAGCAGTTATCAATTTTAGACCCTTCTATTGGTCTTTCTATGGCCGCACATAATTCTTTATGTACAGGTCATATTTTACAGTTTGGAAATGAGGAACAAAAGAAAAAATGGTTACCTAAATTAGCAACAGCCGAATGGATTGGTGCTTGGGGCTTAACCGAACATAATACGGGTTCTGATGCTGGAGGGATGTCAACTACAGCAGTGAAGGATGGTAACGAGTGGGTGATTAATGGTGCAAAAAACTTCATTACACATGCAATTTCAGGTAATATAGCAGTGGTTGTTGTGCGTACGGGTGAAAAAGGAGATTCCCATGGAATAACTGCTTTTGTGGTAGAAAAAGGAACACCTGGTTTTACCTCAGGAAAAAAAGAAGATAAGTTAGGAATGCGTGCTTCTGAAACGGCTGAACTTGTTTTTGATAATTGTCGTGTCCCTGAGGAAAATATCTTAGGAAAAGTTGGTGATGGATTTATTCAATCTATGAAAGTATTGGATGGAGGAAGAATTTCTATAGCTGCTTTAGGTTTAGGAATTGCAAAAGGAGCGTATCAAGCGGCATTACAATATTCTAAGGAAAGGTATCAATTTGGAAAACCTATTTCACATTTTCAGGCAATTGCTTTTAAATTAGCTGATATGGCAACCGAAATTGAGGCTTCAGAATTATTGATTTATAATGCTGCAGATAAAAAAAATAGAGGAGAGCGCATGACTTTGGAAGGAGCTATGGCAAAGTATTATTCATCAGAGGTAGCAGTGAAAGTGGCTACTGATGCGGTGCAAGTACTAGGCGGGTATGGCTATACTAAGGATTTTCCAGTGGAGCGTTTTTATCGTGATTCTAAGTTGTGCACAATAGGTGAAGGAACTTCCGAAATACAGAAAATAGTAATTGCAAAACAAATTATAGGATAATGTTTGTTAATTGCAAAGATATTTATATTTTTGCAGCCCAAATTTAAAAAGAAATATGTTAGTAATACCAGTAAAAGACGGAGAGAATATCGATAGAGCCCTTAAGCGTTTCAAAAGAAAATTCTTAAAAACAGGAACTTTAAAACAATTAAGAGCTAGAAAGCAATATATTAAGCCATCTGAAAAATTTCGTATCCAAAGGCAAAAGGCAGTTTATTCTGAAGCTCTTTTAAGAGACTCTGAGTAGAAAATAATTTTTTCATAGTAAAACAAAACCTTTTTATTTGTAATTTCGTTACAAGTTTAAAGGTTTTTTTATGCTCAAAAATAAATTCATTACATATCTATCCTCTGAAAAAAGATTTTCTAAGCATACTGTAAAATCGTATACTACCGATTTAACACAATTTACCTCTTTTCTTGCTGATGAATTTCAAATTGTTGATGATATTAATGAAATCCGTTTTCAAATAATAAGAACATGGATAGCTTCTTTGTTGGAAAAAGGAGTGAGTCCAAGATCGGTTAACCGAAAAATATCCACTTTAAAATCATATTTTAAATTTCTGATAAGGGAAGGGGTGATTGTAGAAAACCCTATGACGAAGGTAGTTGCACCAAAATCAAAAAAAAGATTACCTGTTTTTATAGAAGAAGATCAGATTGAATCCTTATTAAATGAGGTGCGGTTTGAAGAAGGTTTTATCGGAGAAAGAAATAAATTAATAATAGAGCTGTTCTATGTTACGGGTATTCGTCTTTCAGAACTCATAAATATTAAAATTAGCGATATTGACTTTCAAAATCAATCAATTAAGGTATTAGGAAAACGAAACAAGGAGCGTCTTATTCCTTTATCTTCTAGTATGGTTGGTGAATTAAGAAGTTTTATTGAAAAAAACCAACAAAATCAGTTTCTTTTTACTAATTTGGACGGTAAGAGATTGTACACTAAACTAGTGTACCGTCTCGTTAATAAGTATATAGGCGAAATCAGTAGCGTGAATAAGAAGAGTCCACATATATTAAGGCACACTTTTGCAACACATATGTTGAATAATGGTGCTGATATTAATGCAATAAAAGAATTGTTGGGGCATGCAACCTTAAGTGCTACTCAAGTCTACACTCACAATACCATAGAAAAATTAAAAACAGTTTATAAACAAGCTCACCCCAGAGCATAACAACAATATATTATGAATATTCAAATCCAAGCTGTCCGTTTTTCGGTCGACAAACAATTAAAAGACTTTATCAATAAAAAAGTAGAAAAATTGATTTCAATAGATGATAGTATTCTTAATGCTGACGTCTATTTAAAGGTGGATAAGCCAGAATCTCATAACAATAAAATTGTAGAAATTAAACTTCATTCCTCATTGGGTGAATATTTCGCTAAAAAACAAGCTAATTCTTTTGAAGAATCTACTGATTTAGCATCCCAAGCATTGCGTAAACAAATCCTGAAACACAAGGAAAAATAAGCTAAAAAATCTTCTTGATTTAATTATTTAAAAAAAACTAATCTTTTTAATTGGTGGTATTAAAAACTTTAATAAATTTGCAGCCCATTTTAAAGGGGATAGTTCATTTAAATATACATTAATTTAATATAAGCCGATATAGCTCAGTTGGCTAGAGCAGCTGATTTGTAATCAGCAGGTCGTGGGTTCGAGTCCCTCTATCGGCTCTTATTTTAATGGGGAGATACTCAAGCGGTCAACGAGGGCAGACTGTAAATCTGCTGGCTACGCCTTCACAGGTTCGAATCCTGTTCTCCCCACATAAATTAATGAAATTGCGAGAGTAGCTCAGTTGGTAGAGCGTCAGCCTTCCAAGCTGAGGGTCGCCGGTTCGAGCCCGGTCTCTCGCTCAACTTCACTAGCCGGTGTAGCTCAGGGGTAGAGCGTTTCCTTGGTAAGGAAGAGGTCATGGGTTCAATTCCCATCATTGGCTCTAAATGAAAAGAAGTGGTAGTAGAAAAAAATAGAATTTATAACTAAATTAATAATAACTAAATTTAACAAAAATGGCAAAAGAAAAATTTAATCGTACCAAGCCACACTTGAACATTGGTACTATTGGTCATGTTGACCATGGAAAAACAACCTTAACTGCTGCAATTACAAAAGTATTGTCAGAAGAAGGTGGTGCTGAATTTCAGGCGTTTGACACGATTGATAATGCGCCAGAAGAAAAAGAAAGAGGGATTACAATTAACACATCTCATGTTGAGTATGAAACAGAGAAAAGACACTACGCTCACGTAGATTGTCCAGGTCACGCGGATTACGTAAAAAACATGGTAACTGGAGCTGCACAGATGGATGGTGCAATTTTAGTTTGTGCTGCAACTGATGGTCCTATGCCTCAAACAAGAGAACATATTTTATTAGCAAGACAGGTTGGAGTACCTTCAATTGTTGTCTTTATGAATAAAGTAGATATGGTTGATGATGAGGAATTGCTTGAGTTAGTTGATATGGAGATTAGAGAATTATTATCATTCTATGATTATGATGGTGATAATACTCCTGTAATTGCTGGTTCTGCTTTAGGTGGGTTAAATGGTGATGCAGAATGGACTCCAAAAATTAAGGAATTAATGGATGCTGTTGATTCTTGGATTCCTGAGCCAGTTAGAGATAATGAGAAGCCTTTCTTGATGCCAATTGAGGATGTGTTTACAATTACAGGTAGGGGAACGGTAGCAACTGGTAGAATTGAAACTGGTGTTGCTAACACTGGAGATACTGTTGATATTATCGGTATGGGTGCTGAGAAATTATCTTCTACAGTTACTGGAGTTGAGATGTTTAGAAAAATCTTAGATAGAGGTGAGGCTGGTGATAATGTTGGTATCTTATTAAGAGGTATTGAAAAAACAGATATCAAAAGAGGAATGGTAATTTGTAAGCCGGGATCTGTAGCTCCACATCAAAAATTTGAAGCTGAGGTTTATATATTGAAAAAAGAAGAGGGTGGTAGACATACTCCTTTCCATAATAAATATCGTCCACAGTTCTATATCAGAACAACTGATGTTACTGGTGAAATTTTCTTACCATCAGGAACTGAGATGGTAATGCCTGGAGATAACTTAACTATTACTGTAGAGTTAATTGCTGGTGTTGCAATGAGTGAAGGATTAAGGTTTGCGATCCGTGAGGGTGGTAGAACTGTTGGAGCTGGACAAATTACTAAATTACTTTAGTAATTAAATCATAAAGTTTGACAGTTAAAGGAGGGTTGATTTTCAACCTTCCTTTACTGTGTAAACGGGTGTAGCTCAATTGGTAGAGTAGTAGTCTCCAAAACTATTGGCTGGGAGTTCGAGTCTCTCCACCCGTGCGATAAAAGAATTAAGAAAAAAATGGCAAATAAAGGAATGTATATTAGGGAGTCGTATGACGAATTAATGAATAAAGTGAGTTGGCCAAGTTGGTCAGAATTACAAAGCAGTTCTATTGTTGTTGCGATTGCAACAGTGATAATTGCTTTAATTATTTATGTAATGGATTCAGCATTTAGTAATGTTATGAAGCTATTTTATAGTTTATTTTCGTAATTAAGGAATGGAGCAAGAAGTAGGAAATATGAAATGGTACGTCCTTAGAGTAATGGGGGGTAAAGAGAATAAAACAGTAACTTTTATCGAAAAAGAAATTGATCGATTAGGGATGCAAGACTTTGTTTCTCAAATATTAGTACCAACTGAAAAGGTTTACCAAATTAGAAATGGTAAAAAGGTAAGTAAAGAAAGAAATTTCTTTCCTGGCTATGTTTTAGTTGAAGCTAATTTGGTTGGAGAAGTTCCTCATATCTTAAAGAATGTTACTAATGTTTTAGGATTTTTAGGGGCTACTAAAGGAGGTGTTCCTGTGCCTATGAGAAAGAGTGAGATTAATAAGATTTTAGGTAAGGTTGATGAAATGGCTCTTACAGATGAATCTATTAGTATTCCTTTTGTAGTTGGAGAAACAGTTAAAGTAATTGATGGACCTTTTAATAGTTTTAATGCTGAGATTGAAGGTATTGACGAACAGAAGAAAAAGTTAAAATTAATAGTAAAAATATTTGGTAGAAAAACTCCATTAGAGTTAAATTTTATGCAAGTAGAAAAAATATAATAAAATGGCAAAAGAAATTTCAGCACTTATTAAATTACAGATTAGAGGAGGGGCAGCAAACCCTGCACCACCAGTTGGTCCTGCATTAGGAGCAAAAGGAGTGAATATCATGGAGTTCTGTAAACAATTTAATGCAAGAACACAAGATAAAGCAGGTAGTATTGTTCCTGTTGTAATTACTGTTTTTGCTGATAAATCATTTGAATTTATCATTAAAACTGCCCCTGCTGCTGCACAAATTTTAGCTGCTGCTAAAAAGAAAAGTGGGTCAGGTGAGCCAAACAGAGTGAAAGTTGCTACAATTACTTGGGATCAAGTAAGAGCAATTGCAGAAGATAAAATGACAGATTTAAATGCTTTTAAAGTAGAGTCAGCAATGAAGATGGTAGCTGGTACTGCAAGAAGTATGGGGATAAATGTTAAAGGAGATTTTCCTTCATAAAAATAAAATTTAAAATAGTTTAACTAATGGGAACTAGTAAAAACAGAAAAAGTGCTTTGGAAAATGTTGATTTGAATAAATCATACAGTTTAGAAGAAGCTTCAGCAATTGTTAAAGATAACGCAAAGGCTAAATTTGATGAGTCTATAGAATTAGCTGTAAGATTAGGAGTTGATCCTAGACAAGCTAACCAAATGGTAAGAGGTGTTGCTTCTTTACCACATGGAACAGGAAAAGACTTAAAGGTATTGGCTTTAGTATCTGCTGATAAAGAAACAGAGGCGAAAGAGGCAGGTGCTGATTATGTTGGGTTGGATGAGTATATTGAAAAAATTAAAGGAGGTTGGACAGATATTGATGTGATTGTTACTATGCCTTCAATTATGGGTAAGATTGGTGCTTTAGGTAGAGTATTAGGACCAAGAGGATTAATGCCAAACCCAAAATCAGGAACTGTAACTATGGATGTTGCAAAAGCAGTATCTGATGTTAAAAAAGGAAAAATAGATTTTAAAGTAGAAAAGAATGGAATAATTCACGCTTCTGTTGGTAAAGTTTCTTTTGATGCTCAAAAGATTTTTGAAAATGCTAACGAATTACTTCAAACAATCATTAAGTTGAAACCTTCTGCTTCAAAAGGTACTTATGTAAAAAGTGTTTTTATGTCAAGTACTATGGGATTAGGTATTGAAATTGATGCTAACTCTTTAGTTTAATAATTTAGAAAAGCGTAAAATGAATAAACAAGAAAAAAATAAAATGATTGAGACCCTTGACGGGATGCTTAATGATAATAATAATTTTTATTTAGCTGATATTTCTGGCCTAACTGCTGAAGAAAATAGCGCTTTAAGAAGATTATGTTTTAAAAGAAATGTTTCTTTACAAGTTGTAAAAAACACTCTTTTGAAAAAAGCTTTTGAAAAGAATGAAGCTGACTTTAGTGAATTATATGATGTATTAGTTGGTAATACTTCAATTATGCAAGCTGAAACTGGTAACGGACCTGCAAAAGTGATTAAAGAATTTAGAAAAAAGAATGCAAAACCAATCTTAAAAGCTGCTCATATTGAGGCGTCACTTTATATTGGAGATGAGAATTTATCAGCACTTGCAGATCTTAAGTCTAAAGAAGAATTAATTGGTGATATTATCACCTTATTACAATCTCCAGCTAAGAATGTTATCTCTGCATTACAGTCAGGTGGTAACAAGCTTTCAGGAATTGTAAAAGCCTTAGAAGAAAAGGCTTCATAAAGAAGAAATGCTTCCAACATTTAAAATAAATAAAACAAATTAAAACAAAATAAAATGGCAGATTTAAAAAAATTCGCAGAAGAATTAGTTAACCTTACAGTAAAAGATGTTAACGAATTAGCAACTATACTTAAAGATGAGTATGGTATTGAGCCAGCAGCAGCAGCAGCAGCAGTAGTAGCAGGTCCAGCAGCAGGTGGTGGTGAAGCAGCAGAAGAACAAACAGAATTTGATGTTATCTTGAAAGAGGTTGGTCCTACAAAATTAAAAGTTGTTAAAACTGTAAAAGAATTAACAGGTTTAGGTTTGAAAGAAGCTAAAGATATCGTTGATAGTGCTCCTAAAGCAGTAAAAGAAGGAGTGACTAAAGATGAAGCTGAAGGAATTCAGAAAGCATTAGAAGAAGCTGGAGCTGTAGTTGAGCTAAAGTAATTTTCTGTAAACACTTAAAAGGTTTAAATCTTATGGGAACATAAGGTTTAAACCCTTTCGTTTTTTTGTAGAACTCCTTTTTATAACTAAAACTTACAGCCTTGGCTAAACAAAAAACCACCCAAAGAATTAATTTCGCATCCATAAAAAATACGGTTAACTACCCGGATTTTTTGGATATTCAGCTTAAAAGTTTCCAATCTTTTTTCCAGATAGGTACTACCCTTGAAGAAAGAAGAAATGAAGGACTTTACAAAGCCTTTGAAGAACTTTTCCCAATTACAGATTCAAGAAATAATTTTGTTCTTGAATTTATTGATTATACAATTGACCCTCCTAGATATTCGATTGAAGAATGTATCAATAGAGGGTTAACGTTTAAAGTACCTTTGAAGGTAAAGTTAAAGTTATACTGTACTGATCCTGACCATGAGGATTTTGAAACTATCGTTCAGGATGTATATTTCGGAAATATTCCGTTTATGACTCCTAAAGGAAGTTTTGTAATTAATGGTGCAGAACGAATTATTGTTTCTCAATTGCACAGATCTCCAGGGGTATTCTTTGGACAAAGTTTTCATTCTAATGGAACAAAATTGTATTCAGCAAGAGTAATTCCTTTTAAAGGTTCTTGGATTGAGTTTACTACAGATATTAACAATGTAATGTATGCTTACATTGATCGAAAGAAAAAATTACCAGTTACTACTTTATTAAGAGCTATCGGTTACGAAAGTGATAGAGATATTCTTGAAATTTTCAACCTTGCTGATGAAGTAAAAGTTTCTAAAAGTGGATTAAAACGAGTTATTGGAAGAAAATTAGCTGCCAGAGTTTTAAAGTCTTGGGTTGATGATTTTGTGGATGAAGATACTGGTGAATTAGTGCCAATTGAAAGAAATGAAGTAATTCTTGAGAGAGATATTATTATTGAGAAATCACATATTAATGATATTTTGGATTCTGGTGTTGAAACTATTTTATTGCATAAAGATGATGGAAATGCATCTGACCATGCTTTAATTTATAATACTTTACAAAAAGACCCTACTAACTCTGAAGTTGAGGCAGTAAGGCATATTTATAGACAATTAAGAAGTGCTGAAGCTCCTGATGATGAAACAGCTAGAGGAATTATTGATAAATTATTTTTCTCTGACCAGAGATATAGTTTAGGGCATGTAGGTAGATTTAGAATTAACAGAAGATTAAAACTAGATATTCCTGAAGATAAAATGGTATTAACCAATGAAGATATTGTATCTATCATTAGTAACCTTATTTCATTGGTTAACTCAAAAGTGGATGTAGATGATATCGATCACTTGAGTAACAGAAGAATTAGAACGGTAGGTGAGCAGCTTTCAAATCAATTTAATGTTGGATTGAGTAGAATGGCCAGAACCATCCGTGAGCGAATGAATGTAAGAGACAATGAGGTGTTTATTCCTACTGATTTGATTAATGCAAAGACTTTATCTGCTGTAATTAATTCATTCTTTGGAACTTCACAATTATCTCAGTTTATGGATCAAACAAATCCATTGGCAGAGGTAACTCACAAAAGAAGAATTTCTGCACTTGGACCTGGAGGTTTAACAAGAGAAAGAGCAGGGTTTGAGGTGCGTGATGTTCACTATACGCACTATGGAAGACTTTGTCCTATTGAAACTCCTGAGGGACCAAATATTGGACTGATTTCATCTTTAGCTGTTTTTGCTAAAATTAACAGTTTAGGATTTATTGAAACTCCTTATAGAAATGTTGAAGAAGGTAAAATTGATATTTCAAAAGCACCAGTTTATATAAGTGCAGAAGAGGAACAAGAGCAAATTATTGCACAAGCAAATGCTCCACTTACTGAAGATGGGTCATTTAAAAATGATAGAGTCCAATCAAGAAGTGAGGCGGATTATTTAATTGCTGAACCTAAGAATATAACTTTGATGGATGTAGCACCTAATCAGATTGCGTCTATTGCTGCATCTTTAATTCCTTTCTTGGAACATGATGATGCGAATAGAGCCTTGATGGGGTCGAACATGATGCGTCAAGCAGTACCCTTATTAAGAACAGATGCACCTATTGTTGGTACAGGACTTGAGCCTCATGTTGCTCGTGATTCTCGTACAATGATTAATGCAGAAGGGGAAGGTAAGGTAACTTATGTTGATGCAAATACGATAAAAGTAAAATACACAAAAACTGAGGAGGAGAGATTAGTAAGTTTTGATGAGGATGAAAAAACATATAGCTTAACAAAGTTCCAAAAAACAAATCAAAGAACGTGTATTAATATTCAACCAATTGTTAGGGTTGGAGATAAAGTAACTAAGGGACAAGTATTGTGTGATGGTTATGCAACTGAAAATGGTGAATTAGCAATTGGACGTAACTTAAAAGTTGCCTTCATGCCTTGGAAAGGATATAACTTTGAGGATGCAATTATCTTATCAGAAAGAATAGTAAGAGAAGATTTATTTACTTCATTACATATTGCTGAACATGTTGTTAATGTTAGAGAAACAAAAAGGGGAGCTGAGGAATTAACTGCTGATATTCCTAATATTTCAGAAACTGCAACTAAGGATTTGGATGAATATGGAATGGTAAGGATTGGTGCTCATGTTAAAACGGGTGATATTCTTATTGGTAAGATTACTCCTAAAGGAGAATCTGATCCTACTCCAGAAGAAAAATTATTAAGAGCTATCTTTGGTGAAAAAGCAGGTGATGTAAAAGATGCTTCATTAAAAACTAAGCCTTCTAATCAAGGCGTGATTATTGGTAAATCATTATTCTCTAGGACAGTAAAAGATAGACGTGCTAAGTCAGTAGATAAAGAAGAGTTAGAGCGTTTAGATGCTATTTTTGCAAAAGAAGCTTTGGCTCTTAAGAATATTTTAGCAGCTAAACTTTACCAAATTATTGGAGGTAAAGCTTCTAAAGGAGTGAAGAATATTTTAGGAGAAGAGGTAATTCCTAAGAGTGAGAAGTTTACTAAGAAAATGTTATTAGGAATTGACTTTACATTAGTTGACCCTTATAAATGGACTGGTAGTCAAGAAAATAATACTTTAGTAAATAGAACAATTGAGAATTATTTAAGAAAATATAATGATATCTATGGAGAGCATAGAAGAAAGCGTTTTGCAATTACTGTTGGTGATGAATTGCCAAATGGAGTATTGCAATTAGCGAAAGTTCAGATTGCTCAAAAGAGAAAAATTAAGGTTGGTGATAAGTTAGCAGGACGTCATGGTAATAAAGGTATTGTATCTCGTGTAGTTAGAGATGAAGATATGCCTTTCTTAGAAGATGGAACGCCAGTTGATATTATCTTAAATCCTCTTGGGGTACCATCAAGGATGAACCTTGGTCAGATTTATGAAACTATATTAGGTTGGGCAGGACAAGAATTAGGTAAAAAATACTTCACTCCTGTATTTGATGGAGCAAGTATGGATCAAATTAATGCTGAAACTGATGAAGCTGGATTACCAAGATTAGGTCAAACTTATCTTTATGATGGTGGAACAGGTGAGCGTTTTGCACAAACTGCAACAGTTGGTGTCATCTATATGCTTAAACTAGGTCACTTAATTGACGATAAGATGCATGCACGTTCTATTGGACCTTATTCATTAATTACACAACAACCACTTGGAGGTAAGGCTCAGTTTGGAGGGCAAAGACTTGGAGAGATGGAGGTTTGGGCATTGGAAGGATATGGTGCTGCCAATATTTTACAAGAGATGCTTACCTTAAAGTCGGATGATGTAATCGGAAGGGCAAAAGCGTTTGAGGCAATAGTAAAAGGTAAAGAGTTACCAACACCAGGTGTTCCAGAATCATTTAATGTATTGTTACATGAATTGAATGGTTTAGGACTTAAAGTTTCATTTGAATAATATTACTCATGAGAAATACAAAAAATAACAGACAAGCCCAGGATATAAACTCAATTAAAATTAGTTTATCATCTCCTGAAGATATTTTAGCGAAATCATCTGGTGAGGTTACAAAACCAGAAACTATTAATTACAGAACTTATAAACCTGAAAGTGGTGGACTTTTCTGTGAGCGAGTTTTTGGACCTACTAAGGATTTTGAATGTCATTGTGGGAAATACAAAAGAATCCGTTATAGAGGAATTGTATGTGATAGATGTGGTGTTGAAGTTACTGAGAAAAAAGTAAGAAGAGAAAGAATAGGGCATATTCAATTGGTGGTTCCTGTTGCTCATATATGGTACTTCCGTACTTTACCCAATAAAATTGGTTATTTATTAGGCTTACCTTCCAAAAAATTAGACATGATTATTTACTATGAGCGTTTTGTAGTAATTAATCCAGGGGAAAACTCCGTAAATGCTGAGGGGGAAGCAGTTAAATATTTGGACTTTTTAACGGAAGAAGAGTACTTAGATGTCTTGGATGCTCAACCATTAGAAAACCAATATTTAAGTGATGATGATCCTAAGAAATTTGTTGCAAAAATGGGTGCTGAAGCTATTCATAATTTGTTGGCAAAATTAAACTTAACTGATTTATCATACCAATTAAGAGATCAGGCAGCTAATGAAACTTCACAACAAAGAAAAACAGAAGCGTTAAAACGTTTGCAAATTGTTGAATCTATGCGTGAGGGTCAGTTGCATACTGAAAACAGACCTGAATGGATGATAATTAAAGTTATTCCTGTAATTCCACCAGAATTAAGACCATTAGTTCCTTTAGATGGAGGACGTTTTGCTACTTCTGATTTGAATGATTTATACAGAAGGGTAATTATCAGAAATAACAGATTAAAAAGATTAGTGGAGATTAATGCTCCTGAGATTATCTTGAGAAATGAAAAAAGAATGTTACAGGAATCTGTAGATGCTCTTTTTGATAATTCAAGAAAATCATCAGCTGTAAAAGCAGATGGTAAGAGACCATTAAAATCATTATCTGATTCTTTAAAAGGAAAACAAGGTAGATTCCGTCAGAATTTATTAGGTAAAAGGGTAGATTATTCTGCTCGTTCGGTAATTGTTGTAGGACCAGAATTAAGTTTACACGAGTGTGGAATACCAAAGGATATGGCGGCTGAACTTTACAAGCCATTTATCATCAGAAAACTGATTGAAAGAGGAATTGTAAAAACAGTAAAATCTGCAAAAAAGATTATTGATAGCAAAGAACCTGTAGTTTGGGACATTTTGGAAAATGTGATGAATGGACATCCAGTTTTATTAAACAGGGCTCCTACGCTTCACAGGCTTGGTATTCAGGCTTTCCAACCTAAACTGATTGAAGGGAAAGCAATTCAATTACACCCATTAGCTTGTGCGGCCTTCAATGCCGATTTTGATGGGGATCAAATGGCGGTACACTTACCATTAGGTGCTGCTGCAATTTTGGAAGCGCAAGTATTAATGTTGGCTTCACACAATATTTTGAATCCTGCAAATGGAGCTCCTATTACTGTACCTTCACAGGATATGGTACTTGGTTTATATTACATGACTAAGGAGAAGCGTTCAACTGATGAGGAAAAAGTGAAAGGAGAAGGAATGACTTTCTATTCTTTGGATGAAGTGAAGATTGCTTACAATGAAAAGCAAGCTGACTTACACGCAATGATTAGAATAAGAATTGTTGATACAAAAGGTAAATCATCTATTATTGACACTACTATTGGTAGAGTTTTATTCAATGAATTTGTACCAAAAGAGGTTGAGTTTGTAAATGAACTATTAACTAAGAAAGCGTTAAGAAATATTATTGGTGATATATTGGAAAGATGTGGTGTAGCGCGTACGGTTCATTTCTTAGATGCAATTAAAACTATTGGTTTTGATATGGCTTTTAGAGGTGGATTATCGTTTAACCTTGGTGATGTTATTGTTCCTGAAGAAAAAGAAGGATTAATTACTGAAGCTAATAAAAAGGTTGATGAGATTAAGGGTAACTATGCAATGGGTTTCATCACGAATAATGAAAGATATAACCAAGTAATTGATGTTTGGACAACAACTAATGCGCGATTGACTGATACAGTAATGAAAAAAATTAGTACGGACAAACAAGGATTCAATTCAGTATATATGATGCTTGATTCTGGCGCAAGGGGTTCTAAGGAACAAATTCGTCAGTTATCTGGTATGAGGGGGTTGATGGCTAAGCCTAAAAAGTCGGGTGATCATGGAGAATCAATTATTGAGAATCCGATTACAACTAACTTTAAAGAGGGACTTTCAATTTTGGAATACTTTATCTCGACTCACGGGGCGAGAAAAGGACTTGCGGATACGGCACTTAAGACGGCAGATGCGGGTTACCTTACAAGAAGATTAGTGGATGTAGCGCAGGATGTTATTGTTACTGAACAAGATTGTGAAACATTAAGAGGATTAGAAACTTATGCATTGAAGAATAATGATGATATTGTTGAATCTTTAAGTGATAGAGTTTCTGGTAGAGTAAGTTTACATGATGTGTACCATCCTAAAACTGAAAAGCTAATGGTTGCTTCATCTGATATGATTACTGCTACTGTTGCTAAAGAAATTGAAGCTGCAGGAATTGAAATGGTTGAAGTTCGTTCAGCATTAACCTGTGCTACTCGTAGAGGTATTTGTGTTAAATGTTATGGTAAATCATTATCAACTAACAGAATGGCGCAAGTAGGTGAAGCGGTTGGTGTAGTTGCAGCTCAATCAGTTGGTGAGCCAGGTACACAGCTTACACTTAGAACCTTCCACGTTGGGGGTACGGCATCTAGGTCAGAGGTAGATTCATCTATTGTAATTAAGAGAGACGGTAGATTAGAAATTGAAGACTTAAGAACGGTAAAAACTACTAATAAGGGTGGTGATAAAATTGAAATCGTAATTAGTAGAGCAGCTGAAACTCGGGTAATTGACGATAAGAATGGAGTAATCCTTTCTTCAAAAATTGTTCCTTATGGTTCAACTATCTTTATTAAAAAAGGGAATGTTAAGAAAGGAGATGTAATTTGTGAGTGGGATCCGTATAATGCTGTAATTGTATCAGAAATTGCAGGTAAAGTAGAATTCAATGATATTGAAGAAGGTGTTTCTTACCGTACTGAATCTGATGAGCAAACGGGTCACCAGGAAAAAGTAATTATTGATAGTAGAAATAGAAAAATTTCTCCTTCTATTACAATTGGTGATAAAAACTATAGTGTTCCTGTAGGTTCTCACTTAGCGGTTGAGGATGCAAGTAAGATTAAAGCGGGTGCTATTTTAGCTAAGATTCCAAGGTCGGCAGGTTCAGCTGGGGATATTACTGGGGGTCTTCCAAGAGTAACAGAGATGTTTGAAGCAAGAAATCCTTCTAATCCTGCAGTAGTTTCTGAAATAGATGGTTCGATTTCATTTGGAAAAGTGAAAAGAGGAAACAGAGAGGTAATTATTACTTCAAAAAATGGTGAGATTAGAAAATATTTAATCAAATTAGCTAAGCACATCTTAGTACAAGAAAATGATTATGTGAAATCAGGTACTCCGCTTTGTGATGGTGTGATTACTCCTGCTGATATTTTAGCAATTAAAGGGGTAGTTACGGTTCAACAATATATTGTAAACGAAATTCAGGATGTATACCGTTTACAAGGGGTGAAGATTAATGATAAGCACTTTGAAGTATTGGTAAGACAAATGATGCGTAAAGTGAAGATTGCTGATTCTGGTGATACTTATTTCTTAGAAAACTCATTAATAGGAAAAGAAAGTTTTAATGAGCAAAATGATAAGATTTTTGGTATGAAATACATTATTGAAGCTGGAGATTCTGAAGAATTTAAAGTTGGACAGATTGTATCGCAAAGACAACTAAGAGAAGAAAACTCAAGATTGAAGCGTAAGGATATGAAAGAAGTAGAGTCAAGAAATGCTGTTCCGGCAGTAGCAACTCCAGTTCTTCAAGGAATTACCAGAGCTTCATTACAGGTTGATTCTTGGATTTCTGCTGCATCATTCCAGCAAACTACTAAAGTGCTTAATGAAGCTGCAATTAGAGCAAAGGTTGATAACTTAATCGGATTGAAAGAGAATGTAATTATTGGTAAGAAAATACCAGCAGGTACAGGATTAGTTCAGGCTGAAGATACAGTTGTTGGCTCATTAGCTGAATATGAAAAATTAATGAATCTTACTAAAGATGAAGTTGTTACAGAAGAAGTAATTGAAGCAACAGAAACTTCAGTAGAATAGTAAAATAATAATTATGTCAGAAGAAAAGAAAAAGGAAGGACTAAATATTGAGCTTACTGAAGAAGTAGCTGAAGGGACGTATAGCAACTTGGCGATTATCAATCATTCTCCATCAGAGTTTGTGGTTGATTTTATCCAAATGATGCCAGGAATTCCTAAAGCAAAAGTGAAGTCAAGGGTTATTCTTACACCTCAACATGCCAAACGATTAATGAAAGCACTTGCTGATAATGTAAGTAAATTTGAAGCTCAGCATGGAGAGATTAAGGATATTGATCCTGCTGCAGGGATTCCAATAAATTTCGGAGGACCAACTCCATTGGCATAATTACTAAAATTATAAAACTAAAAAAGCCTGCAATTTGCAGGCTTTTTTTATGTTCAATATTTTTAGTTCCTTACCCTAAGAAAGGGTACTTGTAATCAGTCGCTGGTACAAATGTTTCTTTTATTGTTCTTGGAGAAACCCATCTTAGTAAATTTAATATTGATCCTGCCTTATCATTAGTTCCGGATCCTCTAGCTCCACCAAAAGGTTGTTGCCCAACAACAGCACCAGTTGGCTTATCGTTAATGTAGAAGTTTCCTGCTGCATTTTCTAGGGCTTTGGTAGCATACTGGGCAGCATATCTATCAACCGATAAAATAGCGCCTGTAAGTGCATATTCTGAAGTGCTATCTACTAATTCTAAGGTTTCTTCCCACTTGTCAGCATCATAAACATAAATGGTCATTACAGGGCCGAATACTTCTTCCACCATAGTTTTGAACTTAGGATTAGTTGTAACGATAAGAGTTGGTTCAATAAAGTAACCTACTGATTTATCATAATTTCCTCCTGCAATAATCTCAGCATCATCAGCAGTTTTTGCATAGTCGATATAGGAAGCAATACTATCAAATGCTTTTTCAGAAATGACAGCATTGATAAAGTTTGAAGTATCTTCTGGAGAGCCCATTTTAAAACTTTTAGTATCAGCAACAATTTGAGTTTTCACATCTTCCCATAAATTAGAAGGTACATACGCACGAGAGGCAGCTGAACATTTCTGTCCTTGATATTCAAAAGCACCTCTTGAAATTGCTGTTGCTACTTCAGCAGCTACTGCTGATTTGTGCGCAATGATAAAATCTTTACCTCCAGTTTCACCAACTATTCTTGGGTATGATTTATATTTTTCAATGTTATTCCCTATGCCTTTCCAAAGCGTACGGAATACATCAGTACTTCCTGTAAAATGCAAGCCTGCAAAGTTTTTATCTTCAAAAATTACTTTTGAAATTTCTTTACCACTCACAGTTACCATATTGATTACTCCATCAGGCAATCCTGCTGCTTGGAATATTTCCATGATTACTTGTGCAGAATAGATTTGTGTCTCAGCTGGTTTCCAAATTACTACATTCCCTAGCATTGCTGGTGCAGCACAAAGGTTAGCACAGATAGAAGTAAAGTTAAATGGCGTAAGTGCAAATACAAATCCTTCCAAAGGTCTGTGTTCTAAACGGTTCCACATTCCTGGTAATGATTCTGGTTGTTCTTTGTACAACTGACTCATGTACTGCACATTGAATTTAAAGAAATCAATGAGCTCACAAGCAGCATCAATCTCAGCTTGCATTACATTTTTACTTTGTGCTAGCATTGTAGCAGCATTTAGTTTTGCACGGAAAGGTCCTGCTAATAAGTCAGCAGCCCTTAAGAAGATAGCAGCTCTGTGCTCCCAACTCATATTTGCCCACTTTTCACGAGCAGCCATAGCTGCATCAATTGCATCACGCACTTCTTGTTCTCCCCCATAGTTGGAAGTCCCAATTACATGTTTATGCTCATGAGGAAGTGTTAAATTTCTTTTATCATTAGTAAATACTTGCTTGTCGCCAATATACATAGGCACATCAACAGTAGTATTGTACATTCTTTTGTATTCTGCTAGTAATTCAGTGCGCTCAGGGCTTCCTGGTGCATATGCTTTTACTGGCTCGTTTACCGCAATGGGTACATTATAAAATCCGTTTGACATTTTTTTGTTTTTAATGAGGCACAAAGATAAAAGATAGATGTTAGATATTAGATAATAGATGTGAGAAAATTCATCTCTGTAAATTGTGAGAAAACGCTTTTTTGAAGCAATATTAAAAATTCGCTATAACTCTTAAAAAGAAATCATTAGTTATTTTATTAAAAATTGTCTTTAAAATAAGCACATAAAGTTAATAAAAATATAATTAAATGTATGAAAATGAATAAATAATAAGTTTTATATAAAGTTATTATATACTAAGTATGTTTACTTATAGATTTATTACTTTTATTTTAATACCATTGTAAAGTATTAATCAAAAATATTAAAAGTATGGAAATTTTAGTAAACTTAACTCAGTTTGGTGGGTGGATGGGAATCATTATAACTTCCTTAATCTCTTTAATGCCATTTGCAATAATGGGATTCCTTTTTGCAAAGCATAGAGAAGAAGATCCGTCTTATTTAATTAGTTTTGATAGGATGAAGGGCTTAAAAAATGCATGGACATTATTGTTAGTTGTGACCGCCCCATTAGTATTTGTATATAATTTATTTGTATGGACTGCTTATGCCTTTGTAGTGTTTGCAGACTTTATTTCAGTTATATTGAAAAAGATTTATGATTATTTAATTACACCAATTTTAAAAGCAATAATGTGGATTTTGAATGCTTTATTGTGGGTTTTCTTAAATGTGTTCTGGATGCCAATAAAGATGATTGCAAAATCACTTTATTATTATTGTATTCTTTGGGTTTGGGATCTTTATAAAACTTCATTTTTAGCATTAAATGGTACTTATAATAAAAGTAAATTAAGGATTGCTTTTGCTGGTGCATTTTATGCTTTAAGTATTATAGGAGTATCTGTTTATTTGTCTTTACTGTTTGGATTTGTTGTTATTGGTATGGTAGGAGCTGTCATTGCTTGTTTGCCAGTTATAAAATCGTTTGGAATACTAACTTCTGTTTTGCATAATTCAGCTGAGGTTGACCATAATAAGTATGGTGATAAAGTGATGAGAACAGCATTAAATTATATTATAGCTGCTTTAGTTTCAATAGTAGGGATAGAAGTGTTGTTATATTTAAGTATTATTCCTGATTTTGGGTTGGTGTTTTTGGGAATTGCAATTAATACAAATGTTATATTATCAGCTGTTTTGATACTATCTTTAATTGTGCTGTTTTTTGCAAAAGCAATTATGCCAAATCATTTATTGTATAATGATGAGTCAACATCATTTAATAATTCTGTTTTGAAGTATTTATATGCTATAAGAGATAAAGGATTGCAAGTTGTTTTAGGTTTGATTCCTGGTTCTATGTGGTCTGTAATAGTTTTAGCTATTCCGGTATTATTTATTTATGCTGCTATTTCAACTGCTGATTCTTTTAAGAAATCGGCTCTTGAACATAGAACAGTTAGTATTTATGAAGACTTAACAGAAGCACATTTAAATGCGTTAAATATAGGAGATACTCTTAATAAAGCAGAAGCTGCTTTTAAAACAGCCATTGAACTAAGCGTTAGAAGTGATCAAAATGCTTTTGGACAAGGTTTCCCTGAGAATATGATTGATAACCCTGAAATAATTTTTAATTCAAATAATACTAGTTATACTATTGAATTGCCTAAAATGATTGATGCTGCCATTGCTGATACTGTTTCTTTAGCAGAAAATATTAAGAATGAAAATGATAAAATTGCTACTTTAAATGCAGAAATTAAGGAATATAAAAGTCAAAAATGGGAGTATATTGTTCAGAGAAGAAATTTAAAACATTATAAAGATTCTTGGATGACTATCTCAAAAGGTGTTGACGTTAGCCGATTTGTTGATAAAGATGTTAATGAAGGAGAGTCATATGCTTATAGGGTAAGAGCTAAAAATATATCAGGAACTTCAAAATGGAGTACTGAAGTAAATAATAGAATTAGTAATGAAAGCTTAAGGGCTCCATCATCTTTAAAAGCAAAATCAAATCTTAATTTTGAGGTTATTTTGCAATGGACAGATAATTCTAATAATGAAGATGGTTTTGTCATTGAAAGAAAATTATCAGATAATAATAAATGGAGAGTTCTTGTAAGTATTGATTCTGATGTTAGGCAGTTTACAGATAATACTATCGTAACGGGTAAGACTTATAATTATCGAGTGTATGCTGTAGGTTTAGGAGAGGAATCTAATCCGACAAATATTGAAACAAAATCAATTCGCTTAAGTAGTCCTTATATGAAAAGCCCTAAAGCTAATTTAAAGAGTGTTTTAGTAGACTGGGTTTATTCTGAATGGAATTACAAAAAAGCAATACTTGATACTAAAACACAAATAGATAATTCTACAGTTGGGGCATATATAAATAACGAACAATCATTTGTTGATTTATTACAAGTTAAAATTTATGAACAAGAGGTTATTAGAGAGAGTAATCAAGCGGCTTTAGATTTATTAACTAAAAAAATTCACATGTTTGTATCATTAATTGAGTATGATGATTCCCAAAGATTTACTCTTAAAATATTCAAAAATATTACCTTATTATTTGTGTTATTATTTATAGCATTTTTTGGAGGATTAATACTGAGTATACTTATTACTTATGCAGCTTCTTTGTTTTATAATGTGTATAAGATTAAAGATAATAATCCATGGTATTTCTTAATGTTAATTAATGAAGAAAATGATAAAAATAAGAATCAGCCCTTGTTAGGATTTACATTATTTATTCTTGTAATAGTATTCTTTGCAGGTGGATTAGTAGCTTTTGCATAAAATCTTGAAATTATGAAAAAGAATTTTTTAATTTTAATTATCTCACTTGTCATAATAAGTTTGTTTAATACAAGTAAGGTTAGTTTTTCATTATGGGATAAACCTAATTTCAATACTGCATATATTCACATGCCAGATTTACCAATAACTTTAGATACGGATATTTCTGTTTTTGGGTTGTTTGTTAATTTCTTTTCTGATCCTGTATTAGATTATTCAATAAATAAAATTTCTGCTGGTAATAAAATGATTATTTCTAGCGATATTATTTCTGAAAAACATAATAATTTTAGTATTCAATTTGCAGCTTTAGATACTCAAATAAAATCCTTTCCAGGAATTGATAATTTTGATATATATGAAGAAAATGGGCTTATACATTATACGACAGGTAATTTTTCTTCTTTAAGTCTTGCAAAGGAAAGAATGTATAATATTAGAGAATTAGGCTTTTTAGATGCTTTTGTATTTACTTTTAATAATGATGAGAGAGTTTGTTATTTTATTGTGAAAAAAGAAAAAACATTTAAAAAAACTTATTAAAAGAAAGAAAAAATAATTTTTTTGTATTTTATTATTACTGTCCGTAATATTAAAATAGCCACTAATTTTAGTGGCTATTTTTTTGTTTTTAAAATGAGGCACAAAGATAAAAGATAGATGTGAGATAATAGATGTGAGATAATAGATGTGAGAAAATTGTCATCTGTATATTAGGGAGTCGTGGGTGTTATTGTAATAAATTTCTGAATCTCTAACTCCACTTCTTTATTGAATTACTGAGAGGTTGTAATGTGTGTCAACCAATAAATTTAGCCAAGTCAGTTACCGTGGAATAGGATAGTTTTCTAGGTTGATCCCTATTCAACCACTATCTATTTATTCTTCTGTCAAAAAAACGATTGTAAATATTAACTGGATTAGTTTTATTTTGTGATTGTATAGTTTTGAATGGGAGATTTGATTTTAACATGTTACCAGAACCAGATAGTTTACCGAAATAAGTGGTATCATTTACTTCCCACTCCCATGTATTATTACTATGACGAGTAATATAACTCAGAGTATCGTAAAATATTAAAAGATGGTCATAGACATAATGTAAAACAATTCCATTATATCTATAGAACTCCGAATCAGTGTATATACTATTTCCTAATTCGGTATAATTCAATGTATCCGTACTTAAGAGAATATCATTCTCGTACATATGATTCAAGAGAGTACTATCATCTCTAAAAGTTAAATATTCTTCTACCCCGTTAGATGGTCCATTGAAGTTTTGTTCGTGTATAATTGTTTCTGTCCCAAAAACTACATATCCTTCAATATATTGATATGAATAATTTTCTATTTTCCATGTACCAAGAATAGAACCAGATGGATTAGGAAGATAGTAATCTGTCGTATCATCCTCTTTCTTACAAGAGTTAAAGAGTAATGGAATCGTTATTAAAATAATTAGTAATTTTTTCATACCACAAAACTAACAAATTAAATTGTTATCAATTTTATAGAACTAATCACCGGTTCCGTTAAAATCCTTTTTTGTTTAGTATAGTTATATTGATTCAATTGATTGGATGAAACTGTAATTGTAAATTCAAGAATTTGTTTTGGTAAATCCAATTTTACCCTCTCTGACAAATCAGTTACGGTAGAGTAGTGGGGTATTTTAGGTTGATCCCTATTTTTTTATTTCTTGAAAATTGTTAATGTGAAATACTTTTCTTGAAGTAACTTCTCCAGTTTTTGTATCTAATATAGTTTCATATGACCAGTTTGCAGCAGGTGTAGAAGATGTAGATATTTGATATCTTCCAACTTCACCATTCACAGTTGTATAATTTGTTGTACTCATTAAAATTAATGGTACTACAATTACAAAAATTCCAATAATAATTCCTTTTAGTAAATTGTCTTTAGTTTTCATCTTTTTAATTTCTTGATTAATAAAATCAAAACTAACAAATTAAACCGTAACTAATTTTATAGAACTAATCACCGGTTCCGTTAAAACCCTTTTTTGTTTAGTATAGTTATATTGATTCAATTGATTGGATGAAACTGTAATTGTGAATTGAAGAATTTGTTTTGGTAAATCTAATTTTACCCTCTCTGACAAATTAGTTACGGTAGAGTAGTGGGGTAATTTAGGTTGATTCCTATTTTACTACTATCTTTTTTCTCTTTACAAACTTAACAAAATCTTGAATATCAACAATCTCTAAAATAGTTCCTTACTAGAAGTTTTCAAAAAGCCTACAAATCTATCGTATCTATCACCTACTGCACGGTAGTATACATACACATAATAATCGTTACGAGTTTGGTAGTGTGTACCCTCAATAAAGGATACATCTACACGGTCTGTGCTAATGTCATTAAGGGCATAATGGTAGTTATAATAGCCTTGTTTTAAGTACACATTTCCCTCATATTGTTTTTGCTCTGCATTGTATTTCAACTTGAAATCCTCCTTGAGTTCCCAATCAGAAAATGCGCCCAGTAAATACAAATCTCCATAACTGATGTGGTCCATAGGCAAAGTAAAATGTACAAAAGCATAGTCCGCTTCAATGGCTGTTTTCCAACCTTCTTGTGATTTGATGAGGAAATTCCCGTTAATATCTGGCTCAATAGAATAGCGGTCAAAGGGGCGTTTTCTATCCTTGAACAAATGTACATGGTTGTAGGTGCTGTCATAAGTAATTGTCTTTATTCTATCCGATTGAAAACGCAAACTCTTAATGTCAAAATGACGAAATTCATTGTTACCCCAAAAGGTATTATCGTCTTCATAATCATAAACCAATTCATTATTTTTTACAAAAATAGGGATGAGGTCTGTTATGGCATTATCTTCTTTATTGTTTTGTTTAATAGTAACCTTTATATCAGAAAAAGGGTCAGCCACGACTAAGTTAGAATGCTTAATTGTAAAGTCAATTTCATGCTTGGTGTTGCGGTCCTCTGCTAAGGTTGCTCTCCTTACCTGGGCTTCAATGGTTAGTTTGGTTTCCAGTACCATAAAGCGTTTGTAAGCAACAGTTTCTCCCCCTTCTTCAAATATTTTAAATACATAATTACCGGATAGTAGGGCTTTCATTTCCTCAGTTGGGAAACTAAAACTATAGTGCGTGTATTTTTGTAGGGTATTGAAGGAGAATTCATAATCTGTTATGGGTTCATCTGTAAAGCCACTTATGTATTCACTTTGCATTAAATCACTTGCTGTCCAATCTGCATTACAGTGAATAATGGTATAATAATAGTCCTTAATGTCAGCATCTAAATCGTCAAAACTCACTAAAAGTTGCTCTTCAGCATATAAATTAAGGATAGGGAGTGAAAGTTCATCTTCTATTTTATGACAAAGCAGGGTTTTTATTTGCTTGTTAAAGGTTTCATTTTTATATAGTATTGCAAATTCTGGGCTTGCTATTTCTTCTGTAATGCTGCTTTCCGCTAGTGTGTTATCGGTACTAGTTATTTCTTTTGTGCTATGGCAAGCGCTTATGAAAACAATGCAAATAATCAGCAGTGTTAGAAAGTTGTTCAATCTCATATAAAATTATGATTTAAATAGGTAAATAATAACTGCAAATTTATACTTTTGCAGCCGAAAAATCTAATTTAAAAAGGATGTCTAAAGAAATAAGATTAAAAAAAGGCTTGAACATCAATCTACTTGGTGAGGCCGACAAAGTATATGCATCAGTAAAACCTACTGATAAATATGTAGTAAAACCTACTGATTTTCACGGGTTAACTCCAAAGCTAGCTGTAAAGGTTGGCGATAAAGTGAAAGCAGGATCCACTTTATTTTTTGATAAATATAATGATAAAGTGAATTTCTGTTCGCCAGTAAGTGGTGAGGTTACCGATATTGTAAGAGGTGCTAAAAGAAAAATACTTGAAGTAGTCCTGAAAGCAGATGCTGAAATCAGTTTTAAAGCGTTTACTACTGCTACTGCCGATAGTTTATCAAGAGAGCAAATTATTGAAAGTATGCTAAAAGCAGGAGTTTGGCCATTCGTAAGACAAAAACCTTATGATATTATTGCTAATCCTACTGATATGCCAAAAGCAATCTTTATTTCGGCTTTCAATACAGCCCCTTTAACTATTGATAATGACTTTGCACTTTACGGAATGGATGAATTGTTCCAAAAAGGCTTGGATTATGTCATGAAATTAACAGCTGGTAAAACGCATTTGAATATTGATGGTAACACCAATCCTTCAAAAGTATTTACTGAGGCAAAAGGAGTTGAGATAAATAAAATTAGTGGAGAACATCCTGCAGGAAATGTAGGTGTTCAGATGCACCACATTGATCCTATTAATAAAGGAGAAGTAGTTTGGTACTTGAAACCGCAAGATGTAATTGCAATTGCACGATTATTCACTGAAGGGAAGTATGATGTGTCAAGAATTATTGCTTTAGGAGGTTCTCAGATTCAAAAACCAAGATATTACAGAGTAATTTCAGGAGCATCAATTACTAATTTACTTGCTAATAATTTAAAAGAAGGAGATAATAGAGTTATTTCTGGTGATATTTTATCAGGTCAGCAAATTGATGAAAATGGAACATTAGGTTTTTATCATACTACTATTACTGTAATTGAAGAAGGAAAAGAACAAGAATTTTTAGGATGGATTTTACCAGGAATGCATAAATTTTCAGCATCTAAAACATTCTTATCTTGGTTAACGCCTTCAAAAAAATACGTTTTAAATGCGAATATGCATGGTGAAGAGCGTGCTTATGTAATGACAGGGGAATACGAAAAAGTATTGCCTATGGATATTTACCCAACCCAGTTGATAAAAGCTTGTATGATTGAGGATATTGAACTCATGGAAAACTTAGGGATTTATGAAGTGTCTCCTGAGGATTTAGCATTGTGTGAATTTGTTTGTACTTCAAAAATTGAGGTGCAGTCAATCATTCGCCATGGTTTGGATTTAGTTAGAAAAGAAAATAGTTAATATGAAATTATTAAAAAATATCTTAGGATCAGTAAAGCCTCATTTCATGGAAGGGGGTAAGCTTGAAAAAATGTATCCAGCATATGATGCTTTCGAAACATTTTTATTTGTTCCTGATCACACCACTCATGCAGGGTCTCACATCAGAGATGCTATTGACTTGAAAAGAACCATGATTACTGTTGTACTTGCCTTAATGCCAGCTTTGTTTTTTGGAATGTGGAATGTAGGGCAACTACATTTTACAGCAATTGGTGAGGAGTTTACTTTAATGTCTGCTTTTACTTTTGGAGCTTTAAAAATGTTACCACTAATCATAGTATCCTATGCTGTTGGTTTAGGTATTGAATTTGCCTTTGCAATTTCAAGAGGACACTCAGTAAATGAGGGTTACCTTGTTACAGGGATGCTTATCCCAATGGTTATGCCTATTGATGTGCCACTTTGGATGTTGGCAGTTTCTGTGGTATTTGCTGTAATTATTGGTAAAGAAGTATTTGGGGGAACAGGAATGAATATATTGAACCCTGCACTTACTGCCAGAGCATTTTTGTTCTTTGCCTATCCTTCTTTTATGTCTGGAGACAAGGTTTGGGTAAATTCTGAAGGAGTAGATGGTTTTTCCATGGCAACACCACTTGCTGATTTAGCGGCTAATATCCCTTTGGATATGAGTTTGATTGGTAGTTTCTTTACAGGAACTATTCCAGGTTCAGTTGGTGAAACATCTTTTATTGCTATTATGATAGGTGCAGCAATATTGCTAATAAGTGGAATTGCATCATGGAGAACAATGATTTCTGTTTTCGCTGGAGGGTATGTAATGGGATTATTATTTAACCTTTGGGGAGCCAATGAATTCATGATGATTCCTTCTTATGTCCATTTATTATTAGGTGGTTTTGCATTTGGAGCTGTATTTATGGCAACTGATCCTGTAACAGCAGCACAAACTAATACAGCTAAATACATTGTTGGTTTCCTTATTGGAGTGTTGGCCATATTAATTAGAGTATTTAATCCTGCATATCCTGAAGGGATGATGTTAGCGATATTGTTTATGAATGTATTTTCGCCACTTGTGGATCATTATGTAGTGGGGGCAAACATTAAAAGAAGATTAAAAAGAGTAAAAGCATAAATTATGGATGTAAATAAAAATTCGTACACTTTCGGTTTTGCTGCTATCATGGTAATAATTGTAGCTGCATTATTATCAGTTGCTTATATTAAGTTAAAACCATTTCAAGATAGAAATGTAGAATTGGAGAAAAAACAAAATATTTTAAGCTCTGTAGGGATTAATGTAGAAAGAGAAAATGCAGAAGCTATTTATTCTACCTATATAAAAAGGGAGTTAGTGCTTAATAATAAAGGTGAAGAAGTAGAGGGTATTGCTTTTGATATTGATTTAGGGAAAGAGATTAAAAAAGATAAAAATGTTCAATTGTTACCCCTATTTATTAGTGAGGTAGATGGCGTTACAAGATATATAATCCCATTAAGAGGGAAAGGACTTTGGGGGCCAATTTGGGGGTTCATTTCTTTGGAAGATGATTTGAATTCAGTTTTTGGTGCAGTATTTGATCATAAAGGTGAAACTCCAGGATTGGGTGCTGAGATTAATAAGCCAATGTTCCAAGATCCATTTGCGGGAAAAACAATTTTTGAAGGAGAAGAATTTACTTCAATTGCTGTTGTAAAAGGTGGTGTTACTGAAGGTGATATGCATAAAGTAGATGGGATTTCAGGAGGTACAATTACTTCAGTTGGGGTATCGGATATGTTATCAGAAAGGTTAACTATGTACCTACCTTATTTCAATAAAATAAAGCCAGATATTGAGGTGGATTCAGTTTTTTCTGCAATGGATTCAGTAGTTACGGTTAACGATTCAATAATAAATTAAGATTATGAGTAAAGATTCCTTATTTTCTAAAAAGAACATGAAATTATTAAGCGATCCGCTTAATGATAATAATCCTATTACCGTTCAAGTATTAGGAATTTGTTCCGCACTGGCAATTACAGTGCAATTAAAACCAGCAATTGTAATGGCGATATCGGTAATGGTTGTATTGGCTGTTGCGAATGTACTAATTTCACTGATGCGTAAGTTAATTCCTTCCAGAATCAGAATTATTGTACAATTAGTGGTTATTGCTGCCTTAGTAATTTTGGTGGATCAAGTGCTTAAAGCCTTTGTGTATGATGTGAGTAAAGAACTTTCTGTATTTGTAGGGCTTATTATCACCAACTGTATTATTATGGGTAGGCTAGAGGCTTTTGGTATGGCGAATGGTCCTTGGGAATCATTCCTTGATGGAATAGGAAATTCATTTGGTTATGCTTGGATATTAATTGTAGTGGCTTTTTTCCGTGAACTCTTAGGTTCAGGAACTTTATTTGGTTATCCAATATTCGAAAACTTAGGTTTGTATGAAATGGGCTACGAAAATAACGGAATGATGATTTTACCTCCTATGGCGCTTATTACAGTAGGAGTTATTATCTGGATCCAACGCATGAAAAACGAAAAATTAATAGAATCTAAATAAATAACAATATGCAAGATTTAGCCAATATATTTATCAAGTCAATTTTTATTGACAATATGGTATTTGCCTATTTTTTAGGCATGTGTTCCTATTTGGCAGTTTCCAAAACGGTAAAAACTTCTATAGGATTAGGGGCTGCAGTAATTTTTGTTTTAGGGATTACCGTTCCTTTGAACTACTTACTGGAAAACTATGTACTGAAAGAGGGCGCATTAGTTTGGTTGTCAGAAGAGTTTACCACAGTTGATTTATCTTTCCTTTCCTTTATTATGTTTATTGCGGTTATTGCATCTATGGTGCAACTGGTTGAAATGGTTATTGAGAAATTTTCTCCAGCACTTTATAGTTCATTAGGGATATTTTTACCACTGATTGCGGTGAACTGTGCCATTTTAGGAGGTTCACTTTTCATGCAAGAAAATGATTATACAACTATTACTGAAGCTACTGTATATGGATTAGGGTCTGGTATTGGTTGGTTCTTAGCCATAGTAGCATTAGGATCAATCAGAGAGAAAATTAGATACTCTAATGTTCCACCAGCACTTAGAGGTTTGGGTATTACCTATATCATCACAGGACTTATGGGAATTGCATTTATGAGTTTTATGGGCATAAAATTATAATTAAAAAGAAGAGTTGATATAATGATAATATTAAGTACAACAACAATAATAAGTAGCATAGTCGTTTTTCTTTTGGTGATGCTTACTCTGGTAAGTGTTTTACTTTTTGTGAAAGCAAAATTATCTCCGTCAGGAAAAATTACCATAAAGATTAATGGAGAAAAAGAAATAGTAGTTGATGGAGGTAATAATTTATTAACTACATTGAGTAATGAAGGGATTTTCTTACCATCAGCTTGTGGTGGTGGAGGAACTTGTATTCAATGTACTTGTCAAGTTACATCAGGTGGTGGTAGTATTTTACCTACTGAAGAACCACATTTCTCGCGTAAAGAAATTGCTGATAATTACAGATTAAGTTGTCAAGTAAAGGTAAGAGAGGATATGGATATTCATATTCCGGAGGAAGTATTTGGAGTAAAAAAATGGGAAGCAACAGTAGTGTCCAACTATAATGTAGCAACTTATATTAAAGAATTTATTGTTGAAGTTCCGGAAGATATGCCGTATGAAGCAGGTGGTTATATACAAATTGAAATTCCTAATTGTGAGGTGCCATTTTCTGAAATGGATATTACAGCACATCCTGAGGATCATCCAGGGGAGCCTAATAAATTTGACAAGGATTGGGCAGAAGGAAACTTTGCTATGCGTCATTTGGTAATGAAGAATGATGAGGATATTGTAAGAGC
>Ga0208879_1000452_pt1 | contig 42477 bp, 51 predicted proteins | sample Knorr_S15_td_Bot_FD_185605 | JGI IMG/M metagenome (GOLD analysis project Ga0208879, IMG submission 185605) | Marine microbial communities from Southern Atlantic Ocean transect - Knorr_S15_td_Bottom_ad_5009_LV_A (SPAdes) (version 2) | ecosystem: Environmental > Aquatic > Marine > Oceanic | place... | reverse complement strand
CCTTTAGTTCTTTTAGTTGTGGATGTTTCTCAAAAACAGATTTTTCAAAATCATTTTTAAGTTTATTTTTCCATTCATTTATGGGTAGTTTTATAATCTCTTCTACAGTTAATTTAGGAGTTTTTGGTACTACTCCACTATAAGCATCCTTTGTAGAGATATGCAATTCAGGGAAAATAAATTTCAGTTCATAAGCCGATAAATCCAAATCAATTTTTGTCATTTCCTTCCCTATTCCTGTTACATATTTTGGAGTATTTTCAATAAAAAAGGGGCAATCAGCTCCCAATTGAAAAGCATAATTTTTCAATTGTGAATTACCTATTTTCAAGTCAAAAATTTCATTCAGAGCCTTGAGCATAAAAGCACCATCAGCTGAACCTCCTCCTAAACCTGCTCCAATAGGAATTTGTTTATGCAAATGAAGCTTTACATTGTCAACACCAAAATCTTTTTTTAACAGCTCAAATGCTTTGATGCAAATATTTCCTTCCCCAGGAATTGCAATACCACTACTTGAAAAAGAAAAGTAAGTAGCAGGAATGATTTCTAAAATATCGCATAAATCCATTACTGGATAAAAAACAGATGATAATTCATGATATCCATTTACTCTTTTTTTTAGCACATTAAGTCCTATATTTATTTTGGCATTCGGGTATACAATCATAATTGATTTTAGTTTTCAACAACAAAACTAATCAACTCATAATTTTAAAGGGTAGACAAATCATTTTATTTAACTTTGTTTTCCTTTTTAAATAAAAATACAATGGATTATTTAGCGTTTGAAAAACCAATTGAAAAACTAATTATTAAGCTTGAACAAGCAAAAGAACTAGGGAATGATGACTCAGTAGATGTTAGTAAAACTGTTAAAGATATAGAGGCTAAAATCAAAAAAACTAGAGAAGATATCTATAGTAGTTTGTCACCTTGGGAAAAAGTACAACTTTCACGCCACCCACAAAGGCCTTATACTTTGGACTATATTGAAGCTTTATCTGGTGGTGATTTTATAGAATTACATGGAGATAGAGGTGTGAAAGATGACAAAGCTATGATTGGTGGTTGGGGGACAATTGGCAAGCAATCCGTTATGTTTATTGGTCAGCAAAAAGGAAGGAATACCAAACAAAGACAATTCCGTAACTTTGGAATGGCAAATCCTGAAGGGTATCGTAAGGCATTACGCCTAATGAAAATGGCGGAAAAATTTGGTAAACCAATTGTCTGTTTAGTAGATACTCCCGGAGCTTTTCCAGGATTAGAAGCTGAAGAAAGAGGGCAAGGTGAGGCGATTGCGCGCAATATTTTGGAAATGACAAAATTAGAGGTCCCTATCATAATTATGATTATCGGAGAAGGGGCTTCAGGAGGCGCTTTAGGAATTGGAGTGGGTGATAAAATATTGATGCTAAACAATGCTTGGTATTCTGTTATTTCTCCTGAAAATTGTTCTACAATATTATGGGGAAGCTGGGAATATAAAGAAACGGCTGCTGATGCTTTAAAATTGACTGCAACTGATATGCAAGGCTTAGGACTTGTAGATGAAATCATAAAAGAACCATTAGGAGGCGCTCATACTTTTCCTAAGGAAACGTATAAATTAGTTAAAAAAGCAATTACTAAAGCAATAAAAGAATTTATTGATTTAGATAAAGAAACATTAGTACATAACCGAATGGAAAAATTCTCCAATATGGGAGTTGTTAAAGAATAAAATATGGTCAAAAAAGTAGGACAAAGAACATTAAAAGCAACCACAACTGCAAAGATTGATGGTAAATTACAACCGCAAGCAATTGAGTTAGAACAAGCAGTATTAGGCGCTTTAATGATTGACAATGAATCCTTATCAGATACAATTGATTCATTACAAGCCGAATATTTTTACAAGACAGAACATCAAAAGATATTTGAGGCGATTGTAAACCTTTTTAACCGCACTCAGCCAGTTGACATTCTTACTGTTTCAGAAGAATTAAAACGCATGGAGCAGTTGGAATTTGTTGGTGGGCTAGCTTACATTTCAGAGCTAACCAACAATGTTGCTTCTTCTTCCAACACTGAGTTTCATGCGCGTATCATTGCTGAAAAATTCATTAAACGTTCACTTATCAGTATTTCCAATAATATCATTGGAGATGCTTTTAACGATTCAGTTGATATTTTTGATTTATTAAATACTGCAGAGGAAAAACTATTTACCGTAACGGAAGGTACGCTAAGAAAAAGTTACGACAAAATGAGTACCTTAATTAAAGGGGCTCTTGAAAATATTGAAATCCTAAGAAATAAAGAAGATGGTTTAAGTGGGGTGCCTTCTGGGTTTTCAAATCTAGACAGGATTACTTCAGGTTGGCAAAAATCTGATTTAATAATTGTTGCGGGTAGGCCGGGTATGGGTAAGACTGCTTTTGCCTTAACTATGGCAAGAAATATTGCAGTGGACCACAACACTCCTATTGGATTTTTCTCTTTGGAGATGTCAGCCGAACAGTTAGTAAACAGGCTAATTGCAAGTGAGGCTGAATTAGGAGCAAGTAAATTACGTAAAGGAGATTTAGCTGACCATGAAATGGTACAGTTACACGAAAAAATTAAACACCTTTCGGAAGCTCCAATTTATATTGATGATACACCTGGGCTTACTGTATTTGAACTGAGAGCAAAGGCAAGGAGACTAGTGAAAAATAATGGAGTAGGAATTATTATGATTGACTACTTACAATTGATGCATGCTGGAGGAAATTCAGGAAATAGAGAACAAGAAATTTCTACAATCTCGCGTTCGCTTAAAGGGATTGCTAAAGAGTTAAAGATTCCTGTGATTGCCCTATCCCAAGTAAATAGAGGGGTGGAAAGCCGTACCGGTGTGGGGAGCAAACGACCTATGCTTTCTGACCTTAGAGAATCAGGAGCTATTGAGCAAGATGCCGATATTGTAACTTTTATTTATCGCCCTGAATACTATAAGATTTATGAATGGGATAATGGGGATGATTCTAGAGGGCAAGGAGAAGTAATTATTGCAAAACACAGGAATGGTTCTTTGGCCAATGTCCGTTTAAAATTTACTGGTGAATTTGCTAAATTCTCTGACCTAGATTATTTTGATGGTAGTGGATTTGATGAAGATGAAGGCGATAATTCTTCCATGATATCCATGTCATCAAGAATGAATGAAGATGATGGAGATGCTCCGTTTTAAAATTTCAAAAAAACTCAGTTTATTTTTTCTGTTCTGCAGTATTATTTTTTCTGCAAAATCTGCTTATATTTTTATCCCAATGGATGAAAGCCAAAGCAATCACCTGAAAGCATACGGGATTGCTTATTACGCTATTGAAAGAGATATAAAAGTAGATTGGCTACTGAATTACCAAGGCGGTAGTTTTATGATTAAGCAACATTCCGCTATTGAGAATGAATGTAATATAAGAGGTGTTTCCTATCAATTAATTGCAGATGTGCAATCCACCCAAATACTACAATCCATAGCAAGGCCAGAAGTAAACCAAGATGTAGTACGCCTAGAAAAAGCACCAAAAATCGCCATCTACTCTCCTAGTAACAAACAGCCTTGGGATGATGCCGTAACCCTTGCACTTACTTATGCTGAAATTCCTTATGAAGTAATTTATGATGAAGAAGTTTTAGCAAATTTATTACCCCTTTATGATTGGCTACACCTCCATCATGAGGATTTCACAGGGCAATACGGAAAGTTTTATGCTTCCTTCAAAAATGCTACTTGGTACAAAGACCAGAAAATAGCTTACGAAAAGCTAGCCAAAAAATTAGGGTACGATAAAGTTTCCCAAGAAAAATTAGCAGTCGCAAAAAAGATAAAAGACTTTGTAAATGCAGGTGGATTTTTATTCGCTATGTGTAGTGCAACTGATAGTTATGATATTGCCTTAGCAGCTGAAGGTACTGATATTTGCCAACATATGTTTGATGGTGATGCTGCCACAGCAAGTCCTGACCAATATTTAGATTTTAGCAGAACTCTTGCTTTTAAAGATTTCACCTTAGTAAAAAACCCTAATCAATATGAATTTTCCTCTATTGACGCAACTCAAACTAGGAGAATAAATGCTAAAATTGACTTTTTTACCCTTTTTGATTTTTCAGCAAAATGGGATCCTGTACCCACTATGCTATGCCAAAATCATATGCAAGTAATAAAAGGCTTTATGGGGCAAACCACAGCCTTTAAAAATCAATACATAAAATCTAATGTACTGATAATGGGTGAAACAAAAGCAACCAATGAGGCGCGTTATATTCATGGAGAGTTCGGTAATGGGACTTGGACTTTTTATGGGGGGCATGACCCAGAAGATTACCAACACAAAGTAGGCGACCCTAAAACGGACCTTTCCCTTCACCCGAATTCTCCGGGTTATAGACTGATATTGAACAACATCCTTTTCCCTGCCGCCAAGAAGAAAAAGCTGAAGACCTAAAAATTTTGTAGTTTTAGAAAAATAAAAAATAACTATGAAAGATGTTGTTTTAATTACTGGAGCAAATGGCATTATAGCTAAACGATTAGCTGAAATATTAAGCCGTGAATATTCAGTACGATTTCTAACTCGAAAAAAACAAGCTGAAAATGAATTTGAGTGGAATATCGAAAACAATTATATTGATGAAAAAGCATTAGAAAGTGTCAATCATATTATCCATTTATCAGGTTCAAATATTGCTGATAAAAAATGGACTCCAAAAAGAAAAAAACTTATTTACGCTAGTAGAATTGATTCTGCCAAACTAATTTTACATGCTTTAGAAAAACAAGAAATTAAAATATCCTCCTTTATTTCTGCATCAGCAATTGGCTATTATGGCACAGAAACAACTGAAAACATCTTTACAGAAACTGACAAAAAAGGCAATGACTTCTTAAGTGATATTTGTAGCAAATGGGAAAAAATTGCTGATGAGTTTACAACTAAAGCAATAGCTAGTAGAACCGTAAAATTAAGACTTGGTGTTGTATTGTCAAATAACTCAGGGGCACTAAAAAAAGCAAGTTTACCAATACGGTTTTATATTGGCTCTCCTTTAGGAAATGGCAAACAATTTATGCCTTGGATACATATAGATGATTTATGTAGCTTCATACAACATGTGATTGAAAATAATGAAATGGTGGGTACCTACAATACAGTAGCTCCAGAACATGTTACTAATCATAAATTTACCAAAACAATTGCTCAAATACTGAAAAGACATCTTTTATTCCCAAATATTCCAGCCTTCATTATTAAATGGGTATTTGGTGAGGCAGCATCTATTCTTTTAAAAGGTAGCCGAGTTTCATCAAAGAAAATAAGAGCAAGTGGATATCAATTTAAATTTACAAATCTAGGTGTTGCTTTAAGAGATTTATTAAATTAAGAATACTCTCTCACCTTCATACCAAGAACCATAACTGCTTTTGTAAATCTTTTCAATAGCATTACGCTTAATCTTCATGGTTGGAGTCAGTAAGTTATTTTCAATTGTCCATTCCTCAGTAACCACAACTATATTGTGTAACTTTTCGTGTTTGTCCAGTTTAGGATTAACTACCTCCATGGTTTTTTCCAAACTTGCAATTAAATCTTCCTTACTTTTTGCTTTTCCTCTATCCGAAAGCACTACCAATACAATAGGTTGAGGAAGTCCACTTCCTACTACGCAAATTTGTTCTAAATTCTTGTTGGCAGAAAGTTTCATCTCTATAGGAGAAGGTGCTACATATTTTCCTTTTGATGTTTTAAATATATCCTTTACTCTACCCGTAATAGTCAAAAAACCATTTGCATCAATTTCACCTTCATCTCCTGTATGTAACCAACCCTCTATTATGGTTTTATTGGTTTCAGCCTCATCTTTATAATAGCCATCCATGAGCGCATCATGCTTTATCAGTATTTCCTTTTGCTCGGATAATTTCACTTCACAAAGCGGTAAAGCCTGCCCTACCGAACCTATTTTTATTTTTCTTTTTAAACTCACATGCGAATAACAAGTATTTTCAGTCATGGCATAAGCCTCTTGTATTTTGATGCCCAATTTATCAAACCATTTTATAGTAGAAACTGGAGTGGGTGCTGCGCCTGTGAAAATATTATTTGCTTTACTTAAGCCCAACCCCTTTTGAATCTTCTTTTTTATTAAAGTTGAAATAATCGGGATGCTCAACAATACATTCAACTTCTTTTGAGGTAATTTCTTTAAAATACCTTGCTGGAATTTAGTCCAAATCCTAGGTACTCCTAAAAATACAGAAGGTGAAGCTTCTGATAAATTGGCTGCAAAAGTATCTAAACTCTCAGCAAAAGATACTTTTCCTCCAGTATATAAACTACCCATCATCACTAATAAGCGTTCTGCAATATGGCATAATGGTAAGTAAGAAAAGAAAGACTCATCTTGTAAAGGAAGAGCACTTACAGCATTAGTAGTTGCAAATGAAAAATTATAAAATTTATGCATCACTCCTTTTGGGTCTCCTGTTGTCCCTGATGTATAGATAATAGTTGCTAATTCTTTTTCTCCTCTTATTACATTATCAGAAAGTGGAGTTATGTCTTTTGTCAAATCATCCCATTTCGGATAATCTTCACTATAAAAAGGATAGGTAATACAAGGTATATCAGATGGAATTCCCGGCTTCATGGCTTCAAAATTATCCAACTTTCCTACAAACAATAATTTAGTCTCACTATGGGTTAATATTTTTCCTAAGGTATCAGCACTCAAATTCGGGTACAAAGGAACTGAAGTATGCCCCGCCATCATAATGGCAAAATCTGTCATTATCCAATGCGCACAGTTTTTAGAAAGCAAACCAATCTTGCTATTTGTTGGTAAATCCAAGGATTTTAAATAAGCTGCCATTTTACGCACTTCTTGTCCTGCTTCAGCCCAAGACCAATTATGCCAAACCCCATCAATAGGCTGGCTTAAATAAACTGCATTTGCTTTTTCTTGCTCCCATTTATAGAGCATTTCTAAAGGAGATAAATAATTCATCTTTAAATAATAATTCGTTGAGATAAAAGTACACTTTTTTTTTTGCATACACTTTTCATGCTTAATATTTATAGTAATTACTGTGCGTGCATAGTATTTTTTACTATATTCGTAACCTAAACACTAAAAAAATTATGGATCCAGAAGAAACTATTGATTATAACATCAGAAAAACATGGTACAATATCACCAAAATGTACAATCGAACTGCTACCGAATACATGACTAGCATGGCATTGGGAATGATTATATTGAATATAGATATTATGGAAGGAACTCCTTCAACACAATTAGGGCCGAGCATGGGAATGGAGGCAACTTCCCTTTCTCGCTCCCTCAACAAATTAGAAGATAGTGGCGTAATTGAGCGCAAGCCTGATCCAAATGATAAAAGAAAATCAGTAATACACCTCACCCCTTTAGGAATGGACTGGAGAGATGTTGCAAAAGAGGTAGTGGTTGAATTTAACGAAACTATCTTTTCGCATTTTGAAAAAGAAGAAATGGATACCTTTTTTGCTATCCTGAAAAAAATAAATAAAATTATAGATGAAAATAAATAGACACATTAATAAAGTAGCGGTTATAGGTTCTGGAATTATGGGATCGCGTATTGCTTGTCATTTTGCAAATATTGGAGTGAAAGTTCTACTCTTAGATATTGTTCCTTTTGATTTAACAGAAGAACAATTAAAAGATAACATAATTAGAAACTCTATTGTAAATGACGCCCTAAAAAGCACATTAAAAAGTAAGCCCTCTCCTATTTATAGCAAGGAGTTTGTAAGCAGAATTACTACAGGAAATTTGGATGATGATTTGTATAAAATTGCAGATGTTGATTGGATTATTGAGGTAGTAGTAGAAAGACTTGATATTAAGAAACAGGTTTTTAAAAAAATAGAAAAGTTCAGAACAAACGGAACTTTAATTTCTTCCAATACTTCAGGGATTCCTATTGAAAGCATGATAGATGGTAGAAGTGATGACTTTAAAGCTCATTTCTGTGGAACACACTTTTTCAATCCTCCAAGATATTTGAAATTACTCGAGATTATTCCAACATCAAAAACGAATACTGAAGTTACTGACTTTTTAATGAATTATGGAGATAAATTCCTAGGCAAAGACATGGTGCTCTGTAAGGATACTCCTGCATTTATTGCTAACAGAATTGGAGTAGCCAATATCTTATCCCTTTTTCATTTGGTAAAAGAATTGGACTTAACAGTAGAAGAAGTTGATTCTTTAAGTGGACCAATTATTGGTCGTCCGAAATCAGCAACTTTCCGTACTTGTGATTTAGTAGGATTAGATACACTTATTCATGTTGCAAATGGGGTTTATGAAAACTGCCCTAATGATGAAATGAGAAGTAATTTTAAATTACCTGATTTCATCACCAAGATGAGTGAGAACAAATGGTTAGGAGATAAAACCAAACAAGGTTTTTACAAAAAATCAAAAGACGCAAAAGGAAAAAGAGTAATTGAAGCACTAAACCTAAAGACTTTAGAATACGCTCCAAAACAAAGAGCTAAATTCGCAACCATAGCAGCTGCAAAACAAGAAGATGATTTATTAAAAAGATTAAAAATTCTTGTAAAAGGAAAAGATAAAGCAGGAGAATTTTACCGTAAATCATTCTACTCTTCCTTTGCTTATGTGTCGCACAGAATTCCTGAAATAACTGACGACCTTTACAAAATTGACAGAGCACTTTGTGCTGGTTTTGGTTGGGAAGTTGGTCCTTTCCAAATGTGGGATGCGTTAGATGTTGAAAAAACAGTAGAGAAAATGGAACAGGCAGGATGCAAGGCTGCTGACTGGGTGTATAATATGGTAAAATCAGGGACTACTTCTTTTTACTCAACCGAAAACGGAACTTTAAATTATTACAACATTCCAACAAAAGCACAAGAGAAAGTTGCTGGAATAGAGAACTTTATTGTTTTGGATCACATTCGTGAGAACAATACTATTTGGAGTAATTCAGGATGTAACCTTACCGATATTGGAGATGGAATTGTAAACTTGGAATGGAGAACAAAAATGAATTCTATAGGAGGAGAAGTATTAGAAGGAATTCAGAAAGCAATAGAAATTGCAGAGAAAAATCACAAAGGATTGGTAATTGCCAACCAAGGAACTAACTTCTCGGTGGGAGCAAATATCGCTATGATATTCATGATGGCAATTGAGCAAGAATATGAAGAAATTGACTTTGCAGTAAGAGCCTTCCAAAATACAACTGGAAAAATCAGAAATTCCTCTATTCCTGTAGTGGTAGCCACTCACGGAATGACATTGGGTGGTGGTTGTGAAATTGCTTTACATGCCGACCATGTACAAGCTTCAGCAGAAACATATATTGGGTTAGTTGAAATGGGAGTAGGAGTTATCCCTGGAGGTGGTGGAACAAAAGAAATGGCAAGAAGAGCTTCACAAGCTTACTTTTCAGGAGACATACAACTACCAACTTTAAAAGAAAGATACTTAAATATTGGTATGGCAAAAGTTGCCACCTCAGCACAAGAAGCATTGGAATTAGACTTACTCTTAAAAAATAGAGATAAGGTAACTATTGGGTTCAACAACCTTATTACGGATGCAAAAGCAGCTGCACTTAATTTAGCAAATCAAGGATATACTCAACCAGTTCCTGAAAAAATAAAAGCTCTAGGTAAAGAAGGACTAGGAATGTTTTTGGTGGGTGCGCATTCCATGCATGCAGCAGGATACATTACGGAACATGAAAAATTAATGTCTGAAAAATTAGCTTATGTAATTTGCGGAGGGGATTTATCCGCTCCCACTTTAGTTTCTGAGCAATATTTATTAGACCTTGAAAGAGAAGCCTTTTTATCACTTTGTGGTGAAAGAAAAACGTTAGAAAGAATAGAACACATGTTAAAGAAAGGTAAACCATTAAGAAATTAAAATTATGAATACAGCATATATAGTAGCAGGATACAGATCCGCAGTAGGGAAATCAGGAAAAGGAGTTTTTAAATTCACTCGCCCTGATGACTTAGCAGCTGATGTAATTAAACATTTAGTAGCATCCGTTCCTGAATTAGATAACGATAAAATTGATGATGTAATTTGTGGAAATGCAACTCCTGAAGCAGAACAAGGATTAAATATTGGTAGAATGATTTCTTTAATGGGATTAGACACCATAAAAGTTCCAGGGATGACTGTGAACAGATATTGTTCTTCAGGATTAGAAACTATTGCAATTGCAAATGCAAAAATACAAAGTGGAATGGCCGATTGCATTATTGCAGGTGGTGTAGAGTGCATGTCACCTATCCCATTTGGAGGGTGGAGAATTATACCAAATTATGATGTAGCAAAAGACAATTCTGATTGGTACTGGAACATGGGACTTACTGCAGAAGCAGTTGCCGATAAATGGAAGATAAGCAGAAAAGACCAAGATGAATTTGCATTTAACTCTCATCAAAAAGCATTAAACGCAATTGAGAAAGGATATTTTAAAAGTGGAATAGTACCCATAACAGTTAAGGAAACTTACTTGGATAAAAATGAAAAAAAACAAGAAAGAGAATATGTTATAGACACAGATGAAGGGCCAAGAAAGGGAGGTTCAGCTGAAGCATTAGGAAAATTAAGAACTGTATTTGCACAAGAAGGAACGGTAACTGCAGCAAACGCATCACAAACTTCTGATGGAGCAGCATTTGTTTTATTGATGTCAGAAAAAATGGTAAATGAATTAGGCGTAAAACCAATTGCAAAACTATTGAGTTATTCAGTAGCAGGTGTTGAACCAAAACACATGGGGATTGGGCCTGTTGAAGCAATACCAATGGCATTGGAAAAAGCAGGATTGAAATTAGAAGATATTGAGCAATTTGAATTGAATGAAGCTTTTGCATCTCAATCCTTAGCTGTAATTCGTGAATTAGGTTTAAACCCTGAAATTGTAAATGTAAATGGAGGAGCTATTGCATTAGGACATCCACTAGGATGTACGGGAGGAAAGCTAACGGTTCAATTGATAAATGAAATGAAAAGAAGGAACCAGAAATACGGAATGGTAACCATGTGTGTAGGTGCAGGACAAGGAGCTGCAGGAGTTTTTGAAATCTTATAAAAACAATTAAAGCAATACATAAAATAGAAATAAAAAAATAATACCATGATTAAAGGAGGAGAATTTTTAATAAAAGACCAAGAAGCAAAAGATATTTTTATTCCAGAAGAGTTTGGAGAAGATCAGTTGATGATGGCGTCAGCAACTAAAGAATTTGTAGAAAAAGAATTAGACCCGCACAGAGAACGATTCGAAAAGAAAGACTACAAACTAACGGAGGACTGTATGAAAAAAGCAGGAGAATTGGGACTTCTAGGAATTGGAGTTCCTACAGAATATGGTGGAATGGGAATGCCATTCAACACTTCCGTATTAATTTGTGATAGAATTAGTGGCGCAAACGGATCTTTCTCCACTGCATTTGGTGCACATACCGGAATTGGAACCCTACCTATTCAATTATATGGAGATGACGTGCAAAGAGAAAAATACTTACCAAAATTAGCTACTGGGGAATGGATGAGTTGTTATTGTTTAACTGAACCTGGAGCAGGCTCAGATGCAAATTCAGGAAAAACAAAAGCCGTACTTACTGAAGACGGAAAACACTACCTTATTACAGGACAAAAAATGTGGATTTCGAATGCAGGATTTGCAGATGTATTCATTGTATTTGCCAGAATTGAAGATGATAAAAACATTACTGCATTCATCTTGGAAAAAGGAATGGAGGGAATTACTTTAGGTGAAGAAGAACATAAATTAGGATTAAATTCCTCCTCTACTCGTCAAGTATTTTTCACGCAAGTAAAAATTCCTGTTGAAAGTTTATTAGGAGGTAGAGGAAACGGATTTAAAATTGCCATGAACGCCTTAAATGTTGGAAGAATAAAACTATCGGCCGCAGTATTGGATGCCTGCAGAAGAATAATTTCTCTTTCTACTCAATATGCAAATGAGCGTATTCAATTTGGTAGTCCTATTGCTAAGTTTGGAGCCATAAAACACAAACTAGCAGATATGGCCGTAAGAACTTATGCAATTGAATCTGCAACTTATCGTGCAGGTAATGATATTGAAAAAAATATCTTAAGATTGAAAGGTGAAGGAGTCAACCACCAAGAGGCACACCTTAAAGGAATTAAGGAATATGCTATTGAATGTTCTATTGTAAAAGTCTTAGGATCAGAAACCATCCAATTCTGCTCTGATGAAGGAATTCAAATTTATGGAGGTATGGGATATTCAGCTGACACACCTATGGAGGCAGCATACCGTGATGCAAGAATTTCCAGAATTTATGAGGGGACCAATGAAATTAACAGAATGCTTGTGATAGGGATGATATTAAAAAAAGCCTTACAAGGAGAGCTAGACATTATAGAGCCCTCCATAAAAATTGCTAAGGATTTAATGAGTTTCCCTTCTTTTGAAAAACCCGATAAAAATATACTATTTGCAGTAGAAAAAGAACAGATTACAAAACTAAAAAAAGCAATGTTGATGTGTGCAGGAAAAGCAGTACAGCACTTTGCTATGGATATTGAAAAAGAACAAGAGGTATTGATGAACTTAGCCGATATGATGATTATGGTATACACAGCAGAATCTGCTATTTTAAGAGCTGAGAAACTAGCCCTTAAAAATGGAGAAGAGGCAACAGAGTGCCAAATCACTATGAGTAAATTATTCTTGTATGATGGTATTAAAAATTGCCAAAAATCAGGAGAAGAAGTTATTTTATCTTTTACAGAAGGAGACGAGCAAAGAATGTTATTAATGGGATTAAAACGATTTACAAAAGGATACACCATAAACCCTAAAGAAATGAGAAGATCTGTTGCAGCAAAACTGATTGAAGAAAATAAGTATTGTTTTTAGAGAAGAAAGCAAATGACTCAACTCAAAAATAAAACCATACTTATTACAGGAGGTGCTTCCGGAATTGGAAAAATTATGAGTCGTTTATCCTTAGAGCGTAATGCCAAAGTTATTATTTGGGATATTGATAAAAGTAATATTGAAAACACCTTAAAGGAACTAAGCCCTTTAGGGAATTTCTCTTCTTATGTAGTAGATATTTCGGATATTCATCAAATAGAAAAAACTGCACAACAACTAAAAAAAGAACATGGGAAGATTGATATCCTCATTAACAATGCAGGAATAGTTGTAGGGAAATATTTTCACGAGCATAGCGCAACAGAAATTGATAAAACCTTAAAGATTAACAGCACAGCTCCTATGCATATTTGCAATCAGTTTTTAGGGGATATGATGCAAAAAAATTCTGGTCATATTTGCAATATAGCATCCTCTGCAGCATTAATTTCTAATCCTAAAATGTCAGTATATGCAGCAAGCAAATGGGCCACTTTTGCTTGGTCCGATAGTCTACGTTTGGAGATGAAACAACTCCAAAAAAATATTAAAGTGACTACTATTCTCCCCTATTACATTAATACCGGAATGTTTGATGGGGTACAATCGCGCATCCCAATTTTGGATGCAGAATCAGCCGCACTGACTATTATAAAAGCAATAGAAAAGAACAAAAAAATCATCACAATTCCTGGGTGGATATATCGTTTTACGCGTTTTGGGCAAGCCTTTATGTCTGTAGATGTATTCGATTGGTTTGCTGGCAGTATCATGGGAATCTACAAAACCATGGATGACTTTAAAGGTAGGTAATAATTAACTGTATCTTTGGAAAATGGATATACCAAGAATCGTAAATAATCAAAAGAGTTTCTTTAATTCTAACTCCACAAAAGAAGTTAATTTCAGAATTGAAACTTTGAAAAAGTTAAAACAAATTCTGAAAGAAAATGAAGATAAACTCTATACTGCAATTTATGATGATTTTAAGAAATCGGCTTTTGAAACCTACATTGCAGAATTATCACTAATTTACAATGAACTGAATGATGCAATCCGTAACCTGAAAAAATGGAGTAAGCAAAAAAGAGTAAGAACCAATCTTGCTAATTTCCCTGCTAAAAGCTATATAATTCCAGAACCATTGGGGACAGTTTTAGTTATTTCTGCTTGGAACTATCCCTACCAACTTGCCTTAATTCCTGCTATTTCTGCAATTGCAGCAGGAAATACAGTAGTGATAAAACCTTCTGAAATCCCCAACAATACCAGTAACATATTAGCCAAAATTATTAATTCTAATTTTGATGCAAATCATCTATTCGTAATAGAGGGGGGAATAGACACTACAACTAAATTATTAAAGCAAAAATGGGATAAAATATTTTTTACAGGAAGTACTCCTGTTGGGAAAATAATTTACAAAGCTGCTGCCGAAAACTTAACTCCAGTAACTTTAGAATTGGGAGGTAAAAGTCCAACCTTTATTTTAGCCGATTGTAACATTAAGATAACTGCAAAACGAATTGTTTGGGCCAAGTTTTTTAATGCCGGGCAAACCTGTATTGCTCCTGATTATCTGCTAGTAGAAAAATCAATAGAATCTAAATTATTAAAGGCCCTCAAAAAAGAAATTCAAGAATTTTACCCTCTTTCAGATAGGATAAAGGAAAATTATGTTCAGATTGTTAATGAGCGAAATTTCAATCGATTAAAACAACTTATTCCTACTGAAAAAATTTATCATGGAGGAAAAATAAATCCAGAAAACAGGAGTATTTCCCCTACCCTTTTGCATAACATAAGTTTTGAGGAACCCATAATGCAAGATGAAATTTTCGGGCCAATACTCCCAATTATTTCCTTTGAAAAATTGGAGAAAATAATTAAAAAAGTAAAAGGAAAGGGGAAGCCACTTTCTCTTTACGTTTATTCTAAAAATAAAAAAGCAACCAAAAAGATACTCCATGAAATTTCATTTGGAGGTGGTGCTGTTAATGAATCCTTAGTGCAAACTTCAAACCCAAATTTACCTTTTGGAGGAGTTGGAGCAAGTGGAATTGGGGCTTACCATTCCAAAACAGGATTTGATACTTTTACCCATTACAAAAGCATTCTGCACAAAACTTCTTGGTTTGAACCGAATATAAAATACCCTCCTTTTACAATTCTTAAACGTAAAATCTTAAAATTCCTTTTAGATTAATGCTTATTCCTGAAATCCTTTTTTAGGGTATGTTAGGTTTCTCAATTGAAATGGCATTTACTGCCTTTTTTGATTTAATTACAAAAAAAGAACTTAATTTAATGGGAGATACTTCCCTTTGGATGTTCCCAATTTTTGCTTTTGGATTATCATACGGATTTGATTTGGTAAAAAGAATTATTCGGAACGATCTCATTCACTATTTATCCTATCCTATTTAGGTTTGGCTAGTTGAAATTTTAGTGGGTTATCTCTTTTTAAAATTAGGAATTCGAATTTTGGATTACAGTTATTTAAGCAAAGTACTGTAAAGGCATCATCAGTTTTGTTCACTTTCCGGTTTGGATTATTCTTGGAATAGCAGTAGAATATCTTAAACAAATCCTGATTTAATGAACATAAAATATACGCTTACATTTTAGTATATTTGTCGAATGAATTTTAAAACATTTAAGTTCGGAAACGAACTTCAAGAAGGGCTTGAAATGATGGGCTTTAAAAAAGCAACCCCAATACAAGAACAAGCAATACCAATAATACAAAACGGAAGAGATTTAATCGCCTGTGCACAAACAGGAACAGGAAAAACAGCTGCTTTTGTTTTACCTATTTTAGATAAACTAACAAAAGTAAAGCAAACGAATAAGGTAAAGGCAATAATTGTTGCCCCAACTAGAGAATTGGCAAAGCAAATTGATATGCAGATTGAAGGATTCTCTTACTTTACCAACTCATCATCCTACCCGATTTATGGTGGAGGAACAGGTCCTGAATTTGACAACCAGAAGCAAGCCTTGGTAAAAGGAACTGACATCATCATCTGTACCCCAGGAAGGCTATTGGCCCACTTAAAATTTAATTATTTTGATACTTCTGGAGTGGAGCATTTTATACTAGATGAAGCCGACAGAATGTTGGATATGGGGTTTTATGATGACATCATGATTATAGCTAAAAGGTTACCTGAAAAACGACAGAACTTGTTGTTTTCGGCTACAATGCCTCCAAAAATTAGGACGCTAGCTACAAAATTACTTGATAATCCAGCAAGCATTAGTTTAGCAATATCAAAACCTGCAGCAGGAATTACGCAATCCGCTTATATGGTGCATGATAGTCAAAAAGTTAAGCTTGTTAGAGAAATTTTAAGAGCAAAAGGAAAAGACTTAAGTCATGTTCTGATTTTTGCCTCTAGCATAAAAAGTGTTAAGGAAATAAAGCAAACCCTTAACAGAGCAGGAATGAGAGCAAGTGATATGCACTCAGGATTGGATCAGCAGCAAAGAGAAGATACTATCCGTGATTTTAAGAATAAAAAAATTCGAATTTTAGTCGCTACCGATATTTTATCAAGAGGTATTGACATCCAAGAAATTGAATTGGTTATTAATTATGAAGTACCTCATGATGCAGAAGATTATGTACATAGAATTGGGCGTACTGCTCGTGCTGACAGAACGGGGGAAGCCATTACTTTCATCAATCAGAAACAAGTCCGTAACTTTTTGGATATTGAAAAGCTAATTGAAAAAGAAGTGCCTAAATTAGAATTACCAAAAGGCTTTGAGGCTGCACCAGATTATAGAATAGCACCTAAAAACAAGAAGAGAAAGCAGTGGAGAAATTTTAATAAGAAGAAATAAAAAACATGTTATTTAACTCCATTGAATTTACAATATTTCTGCCTGTTATTTTTGTTTTATATTGGTTTGTTACCAATAAAAATCTAAAACTACAAAACTTACTTTTATTAAGTGCCAGTTATTTTTTCTACGCTTGGTGGGATTGGCGTTTTCTTTCTTTGATAATATTTAGCTCAACTATCGATTACATAGTAGGCTTGAAATTATTAGAATCAACAGATGAGAGAAAACGAAAAATTTTATTACTCACTAGCATTTTTGTAAATATTGGATTTCTAGGATTTTTCAAATATTTCAATTTTTTTAGTGAAAGTTTTGTCCAAGCATTTACTCTTTTAGGGCAACCTTTTGAGGCTTCAAGGTTAAATATTATTTTACCTGTAGGGATTAGCTTTTACACCTTTCAAACTTTGAGCTATTCCATTGATGTTTATAGAAGAAAGATAGAGCCTACCAAAGATATTATTTCCTTTTTCTCCTTTGTCAGCTTTTTTCCACAACTGGTTGCTGGCCCTATTGAAAGGGCAACAAACTTATTGCCTCAATTTTATAAAAAGCGAAATTTTAACTACTTAAATGCAGTTGATGGATTAAAACAAATTTTATGGGGTTTATTTAAAAAAGTAGTCATTGCAGATAATTGTGCAATTATAGCCAATGATATTTTTGCTAATTATGCTTCTTATTCTGGAAGCACATTAGTATTAGGTGCTGTCTTTTTTGCCTTCCAAATTTATGGTGACTTTTCTGGCTATTCTGATATTGCTATTGGTACAGCCAGATTGTTTGGTTTTAATTTGATGCAAAACTTTGCTTTTCCTTATTTTTCAAGAGATATTGCTGAGTTTTGGAGAAGATGGCATATTTCATTATCTACTTGGTTCCGTGATTATTTATACATTCCATTAGGAGGGAGTAGAGGAAGTACTAATAAAAAAATCAGAAATATATTTATTATTTTTATTGTAAGCGGGTTTTGGCATGGGGCAAACTGGACCTTTATTATTTGGGGAGCACTCAATGCGATTTATTTCTTACCCCTATTATTGTTAAGCAGAAACCGAGATAACTTAAATATTGCTGGGGAAGGAAAAGTTTTACCGAGCATTAGAGAGACGATAAATATTTTGCTTACATTCTCATTGACAGTTTTTGCTTGGATATTTTTCCGTGCAGAAAGCGTAACACATGCATTCTCATTTATAAAGCATATATGCAATAATTTATATATTGAAATACCAAATATTTTAGCAGTAGGGAAATGGCATCTATTGATTACTTGTACATTAATACTGATTTTTACAACTATAGAATGGATGGGAAGAGAGGGAAAATACGCAATTGAGAAATATAGTGGCAATTGGAAGAGAGGAATGAAATGGGGGTTTTATTACCTTATTATAATTTCCATTTTTATATATAGTAAGAATCAGCAGGAATTTATTTATTTTCAATTTTAATGAAATTATTTTTAAAAAAAATATTATTTTTTGTTTTACCTCTACTTGTTATTGTGATAATGATGGATTTCTATTTAACAAATATGAATTCATTATATAAAGAAAAAGCCAATGGATTGGCTGAGCATGCCAATGAAATTGAAATATTAATTCTTGGTAATTCACACGCTACTTACGGAGTGGATCCTAGCAGTTTTTCAATTTTTGCATTTAATATTGCTAATGTTGGTCAGTCTATTTATTTTGACAAAGAATTAACTCTTCAAAATTTAAAAAAACTGACAAATTTAAAATATGTATTGATTAGTTTAGATTATCATTCTTTTTATTTTTCTAGTCAGAGAGGTGAAAGAAATATCTGGTCATACTATGGGAATGGTATAAAATATCCTAGTGATAACTATAAAAAAGCTGATATCTCCCCTTTTCTTTTTGGATATGACCCAAGAGTTTCATTTTCATTACTTAAAAAGGATATTCTAAATAAATGGGAATTTAGAGATGAAGACTATTTTATTGATTATGATGTAGAGCTTGGCGTGTCACTTACAGATTCTACAGTGAAAGGTTACATCTCATTTTCAGGAACAGAACAAAATGTTTTTAATACCGAATACTATATAAATAGAATTAAAGGATTTGATAATTTAATTAATTCCTCAACTGAAAAAGAATTAGTATTGAATGAGCTAGGTGAGTTAATAAGCACTTTGCAAAGCAAAGGAGTAAAACCAATCCTTTTTTCTACGCCTACTTTCAAGGAGTACAATACTTTTTTAGACTCAAGCATAATTAATAATAACCTAATTGATTCGGAAATTTTATGCAAAAAATATAATATGGAATTTTTGGACTATTCTATCAATCATGATTTTATTAAGGACGAGTTCTTTAACCCTGATCACTTAAATAAAAAAGGAGCTGCAAGGTTTAGTAGAATTCTTGATTCAAGATTAAAATTATATACTAATTAATCTATCTATCCAAAACAGGAGCATGATGAGGTTTTATTCTGGCATCAATTATAGGAATAGAACATGAAAAATGTTTGTTTTTAATTTCAGAATTTATTCCGTAAACATCATTTGCAGGATTAGAACGCGTGAAAGTAACCCATAACCAATTAGAAAAATTCTTACTTGTAAAAGTAGCATCATCAACTAATGTTATAAGTGCTATCCCATCCAAATTCTGTTTTTCTAAACTAGAAATCAAATCTTTTATTTCCCCTTTTCCTTCTATAACTAAGTTTCCATTACTCACTAATTTAGGATTAGAAAATCCTAATGGTAATTCTATTTCAGATAAAGTTTCTGATAATTTTCTTTTAATTTCTCCTGCAGCAGCTATCACCACTTTTGACCCTTCATTTAGTCCATCTCCACTATAGTCCAAAGTATCAATAGTAGTTTTGGTTTGAAAATGCAAATCTCTTTTCCAATCTACTCTTTCTAAAAAGTGTGTGAAATAAGCCTTCTCATCATTTACATTTGGAGCATCTTTCTCATCACAAATAAATATATATTTCACCAAAGACATTTGCCCTGTCCCTAATATATGATTGGCAATGGTCAATAATTCTTGGGGTTGTTTAGTTGGGTTGTAAGGCGTATAACGCTCACTACCCACAGCTAATAATAGTGGATGAACGCCTGCTTCATCTACTGCATTTACGGCTTTTAATCCTGGAATTTCTTGCTCAATTGCTTTTCCACTAATCTCATGTATCAAAGCGCCAAACTGAGAATCCTCTTGAGGAGGACGACCTACAACTGTAAAAGGCCAAATGGCATTTTCTTTCGCATATACTTTGGCTACTTTCAATACTGGAAAATCATGTTTTAAACTATAGTAACCTAAATGATCTCCAAATGGCCCTTCAGGCTTTAAGTTATTTGAATGCAACTCACCACAAATCACAAAATCAGCATCTGCAGAAATAGTATATCCATCTTTCTTGGCAAATCTAAATCTTCTTTTTCCTAGTACTCCTGCAAAAGAAATTTCTGACATCCCTTCAGGCAATGGCATAACTGCAGCAAAAGTATGAGCAGGTGGTCCTCCCACGAAAACAGATACCTTTAAAGGTTCTCCTTTTTGATTTGCTTTTTTCTGATGCACGCCAATCCCTCTATGAATTTGATAGTGCATCCCCACCTCATGATTTATTATATAGTCATTTCCAGAAAGTTGAATTCTGTACATTCCTAAATTGGAGTTCATAATTCCAGGGCTCTCTACATCCTCAGAATAAACTTGAGGTAAAGTAATAAAAGCTCCTCCATCATCTTTCCAACATTTTACTTGTGGTAAATCCTCAATTTTAATTTCCTTAAAACTTCTTGGAAATCTTACTTTTTTAGGAAGAGCATAAATTCCATTTAAAGCAGTAAAAAGAGCATCAGCAGGATTTTTAAGTGCAGAAATAGGATTTGTTTTTAGATCAATAAGCTTCTTTACAATTCCTAAACTATCACGAAACAAAAACTTACTTCTTTCTAGCGTTCCAAATAAATTAGAAGCTACCCGAAACTTACTTCCCTTTATATTCTCAAAAAGAATTGCCTTCCCTCCTTTTGCAAATTCATCCAAATGCATAGATGCCATTTCCAAATTAGGATCAGTTTCTTTAGTAATTCTAAGGAGTTCTCCTTTCTTTTCAAGGTCTGTAATGCATTGCTGTAAGGATTTATAAGCCATAGCCCAAAAATAAAAAAACTCAGCTAATAGCTGAGTCTTTTCGTCTAACATCTAAATAATAAATTATCTGTTTTCCATACTAACATACGCTCTTTCAGTAGCACCTGTATATACTTGTCTTGGTCTCCCTATTGGTTCATTATTTTCTCTCATCTCTTTCCATTGCGCAATCCATCCTGGTAATCTACCAATTGCAAACATAACGGTAAACATATCTGTAGGAATTCCTAAGGCTCTGTAAATAATACCTGAATAGAAATCTACATTTGGATACAATCCTCTTGCTTTAAAGTATTCATCTTCCAATGCGACCTTCTCTAATTTCATAGCAATATCCAATACAGGATCTTCAATTCCTAATTCATGTAATACATCATCAGCTGCTTTTTTAATGATAGTTGCTCTTGGATCAAAGTTTTTATAAACCCTATGACCAAAGCCCATTAAACGGAAAGGATCCGATTTATCTTTTGCTTTTGCAACATACTTATCTACATCACCACCATCCTCCTTAATTTCTTCTAACATTTCAATTACCGCTTGGTTAGCACCACCATGCAATGGCCCCCAAAGTGCAGCAATACCTGCCGAAACAGATGCATATAAACTTGCATGAGAAGATCCTACAATTCTTACTGTTGAAGCTGAACAATTTTGTTCATGATCAGCATGTAATATGAATAATTTATCTAGCGCTTTTGCAATAACAGGATTTATCTCAGTATCTTTAGTTGGCAAACCAAACATCATGTGTAAAAAGTTTGATGTGTAATTCAATTTATTTTGAGGGTACATAATTGGTTGACGCATTCTATTTTTAAAACTCCAAGCAGCTAAAGTTGGTAGTTTAGCAATAAAACGGATAATCGTACCATTAATCTGTTCTTTCGATCGATTAGGATCTAATGACTTAGGATAAAAAGCAGTTAAGGCAGAAACCAATGAAGATAAAACTCCCATTGGATGTGCCTTAGAAGGGTATCCATCTAAAATTGATTTTACATCTTCATGCACTAAAGAATGAACCGAAATATCATTTGTAAATTTTTCTAATTCCTCTTGAGTTGGAAGCTCACCATAAATTAGCAAAAATGATACTTCTAAGAAAGTAGATTTTTCTGCTAATTCTTCAATTGTGTAACCTCTGTAACGTAAAATCCCCTCTTCACCATTTAAGAAAGTAATTGCACTTTCAGTAGAACCAGTATTTTTAAATCCTCTATCCAAAGTAATTAAACCTGACTCACCTCTTAATTTACTAATGTCTAATGCATTTTCATTTTCTGATCCTGTTACAACTGGAATTTCAAATATTTTCCCATCATAATGTAATTCTGCTTTCTTTCCCATTTTCTCACTTTTTATTTAACCCTGCTAATATAATTGTTTATTTCTGAATAAACTTAAAATCTTTCCCAGTATAAATTGCTTGATCCCCAAGCATTTCTTCAATCCTTAATAACTGATTGTACTTTGCCATTCTATCCGAACGAGATGCAGAACCGGTCTTTATTTGACCACAATTAAGCGCTACTGCCAAGTCAGCAATTGTAGTATCTTCTGTTTCTCCCGACCTATGACTCATCACTGTAGTATAAGAACTTTTTTGTGCCATTTGCACCGCATTAATTGTCTCAGTTAAAGTACCAATCTGGTTTACTTTAATCAAGATAGAATTTGCAATTCCATTATCAATACCTCTTCCTAAACGGTCCACATTAGTTACGAATAAATCATCCCCAACCAACTGTACTTTATCACCAATCTTCTCCGTTAAACTTTTCCATCCATCCCAATCATCTTCATCTAATCCATCTTCAATAGATAAAATTGGGTATTTTTCTGTCCAGTCTGCCCAAAAATCTACCATTTCAGCTGGCCTTAATTTTTGTCCTGTTGACTGGTGAAAGTGATATACATTTTCTTCAGCATTATAAAATTCTGATGCAGCAGCATCAATTGCAATATACATATCAACCCCTGGAGTATATCCTGCAGTTTCAATTGCTTTTAATACCACCTGAATTGCTTCCTCATTAGAACCCAGGTTTGGCGCAAAACCTCCTTCATCACCAACATTAGTAGAATGTCCTTGGGCTTTTAATTCAGCTTTTAAATGATGAAATACTTCAGTTCCCATTTGTAAGGCCTCAGAAAAAGAACTAGCTCCAACTGGCATTACCATAAATTCTTGGAAATCAATACTATTATCTGCATGCGATCCTCCATTTAAAATATTCATCATTGGAATTGGTAATACTCTAGCATTAACTCCACCAATATAATTATAAAGCGTTTGACCATTTTCTTCAGCAGCAGCTTTTGCACACGCTAAAGAAACAGCAAGCATAGCATTTGCACCTAAATTTGCTTTGTTTGGTGTACCATCTAAATCAATCATTTTCTGATCAATCAATGCTTGTTCTGAAACATATACTCCATTCAACTCGTCATTGATTGCAGTTTTAATATTCTGTACTGCTTTTAAAACTCCTTTTCCAAGGTAAGTTCCTTGATCACCATCTCTTAACTCAACAGCCTCATGTTTTCCTGTTGAAGCTCCAGAAGGAACAGCAGCTCTTCCCATTACTCCATTTTCAGTTAATACTTCAGCTTCTACTGTAGGATTTCCTCTGGAATCTAAAATTTGGCGTGCATGTATATTTACTATTCTTCCCATTTATTTAGTTTTTATAAGCTATAATATTATTTACAAATTTATCAAACAAGTACCTTGAATCATGTGGTCCTGGTGATGATTCAGGATGATATTGTACTGAAAAACAATTTTTATTTGTCAATTTAATTCCTTCAATAGTATCATCATTTAAGTTCACATGAGTAACTTCAATATTAAGGTTATTCTTAATATCTTCTTCAGATATTCCAAAACCATGGTTTTGTGAAGTAACCTCTGCTTTTTTAGTATTTAAATTCAATACTGGGTGATTAATCCCCCTGTGCCCATTGTGCATTTTATAAGTGGATATCCCCTCAGATAAAGCCAAGGCTTGATGCCCTAAACAAATCCCAAATACAGGTTTCCCATCAGCAGTAAGTTTTTTAACCTCTTCAATAACACTCGGCATTGCGGAAGGATCTCCAGGACCATTAGATAAAAAGAAACCATCAGGATTCCATGCCTTCATATCTTCATAAGAAGTATGCATTGGAAAAACTTGCAAATAACAATCTCTATCCGTTAAACAATTTAAAATATTACGTTTCACCCCTAAATCCAAAACTGCTACTTTATGGTTTGCATTTTCATCTCCAACAAAATAAGGTACTGCAGTACAAACAGATGATGATAATTCTAACCCTTCCATAGAAGGCACTTCAGCCAATAATTTCTTTAATTCAGCTATATCAGTAGTTGCAGTTGAAATAATTGCATTCATTACCCCTTTATCACGAATATGCCTTACAACAGCTCTTGTATCCACATCAGAAATTACTACTTTATTTTGTTTTACAAAATAATCTTGTAAATCACCATCACCCCCATCACGAGAAAAACCTATATTGAAATTTTTACAGATTAAACCTGCAATTTTCATATCTTCTGATTCAACTTCAGCATTATGAACCCCATAATTACCAATATGAGCATTTGTTGTTATCATTAACTGCCCAAAATAGGAAGGATCAGTAAACACCTCTTGATACCCTGTCATTCCTGTGTTAAAGCAAAGTTCACCTGTAGCTATTCCATCAACCCCAACAGCTTTACCATGAAAAATAGTACCGTCTGCTAATAATAAAACAGCCGCTTTTTTCTTATTGTATTTCATTCTCAAATTTATTTATAAAAAAAGGATAAAACCTAAGCTTTACCCTTTCATAAAATCTTAAAAAGAAGTTATAGACTACTCTCCTTTTTCTTCTTTCTCTTTAGAGTTATCCGCTTCTTCTTTAGTTTCTGTGGCAACAACAGGAGCCTGTTCATCAACTGGAGTTTCAGTAACTACTTCCTCAGCTTTTACTTCTTCAGCTACTGCCTCAGTAGCTGGATCATCTTCAACAACTACCGCTTCTTCAACAGCAGGGGCTACAGTTTCAACTTTCTTAGATTTGGCTCTTCTTGCTTTTTTACGCTTAGGCTTATCAGTTGTATACTCTTCATTATAATCAACTAACTCGATAAACGCCATTTGAGCATTATCTCCTAAACGATTACTTAATTTCAAGATTCTAGTGTATCCTCCTGGTCTGTCAGCAACTTTAGCAGAAACATTACCAAATAATTCAGTAATAGCTTCTTTTTGCTTTAAGTAAGAAAATACAATTCTTCTTGAATGCGTAGTGTCATCTTTTGATTTTGTAATCAAAGGTTCAACATATACTCTTAACGCTTTTGCTTTCGCTAAAGTAGTTTTAATTCTTTTGTGCTCAATTAATGAACATGCCATATTAGCAAGCATTGCTTTTCTATGAGCAGCTTTTCTACTTAAATGGTTAAATTTCTTTCCGTGTCTCATTGTTCTATTCGTTATCTAAATTATACTTTGCAGTATCAAAACCGAAAGTTAATCCTTTTTCTTCTATTAAATCTTCTAATTCTGAAAGTGATTTCTTACCAAAGTTTCTGAATTTTAACATATCAGATTTTTTGAAAGAAACTAATTCGCCTAAAGTAAATACTTCTGCAGTTTTTAAGCAGTTCAATGCTCTTACTGATAAACCAAATTCAGTAAGTTCAGTTTTCAATAACTGACGCATATGTAAAGTATCTTCATCAAATTCTTCAACTGTATCTTCTTCTAAGCTGATTTTTTCATCAGAGAACAACATAAAGTGTTGAATTAATATTTTTGACGCTTCAGTTAATGCTAGTTTTGGTTCAATAGAACCATCAGTAGTAATATTTAAGTTTAACTTTTCAAAGTCTGTTTTTTGTCCAACTCTGTAGTTCTCAACATTATAATTTACATTCTTTATAGGAGTAAAGATAGAATCAATAGCAATTGTTCCTATTGGAGCATCTTCAATCTCATTAGCTTCAGCAGCAACATACCCTCTACCTTTAGCGATTGTAAATTCCATTTCAAATGTCACTTTTTTATCCAACTCGCAAATAACTTGCTCGGGATTTAACACTTGGAAGTTAGATAAACTACTTGCTAAATCAGCAGCAGTAACTACATCACTTTTGCTAACTTTTAAAGTAGCAACTTCTGATTCAACAGATTCAATTTGTTGTTTAAATCTTACTTGTTTAAGGTTCAAGACAATTTCAGTCACATCTTGTACAACACCCTCAACAGTTGTAAATTCATGTTCAACACCTGTAATTCTGATTGATGTAATAGCGTACCCTTCTAAAGAAGATAATAAAACTCTTCTTAAAGCATTCCCCACAGTTAAACCATAACCTTGCTCTAACGGACAAAACTCAAAGTTTCCTTGGTTAGCTGCTTCATTAATCATTACTACCTCATCCGGCTTTTGAAAATCTAAGATTGGCATATTTTTTATTTTTTTAATTATTCTTATTTAGAGTACAATTCAACAATTAACTGTTCCTTAATGTTTTCAGGAATTTGAATTCTTTCAGGTGCAGCAATAACTTTACCTAATTGAGTTTCTGCATTCCATTCCAACCATTCCATTTGATCAGGACTAGCAGTAATTGAATTTATAATTGTTTCTAAAGATTTTGAACGCACACGTACAGAAACTTGATCGCCCACTTTTAAAGCATATGAAGGAATATTAACATTATCTCCATTTACTGTAATGTGTCTGTGAGTAACTAACTGACGAGCAGCTCTTCTTGTTGGAGCAATACCTAAACGGTATACAACATTATCCAAACGCAATTCACACATTTGTAATAAGTTTTCTCCTGTTACTCCTTTTCTTCTAAGTGCTTCTTTAAATAAGTTAGAGAATTGTTTCTCTAAAATACCATAAGTAAACTTAGCTTTTTGTTTTTCCATTAACTGCACACCATATTCGGAAAGTTTACCTCTCCTTCTTTGGTTACCGTGCTGTCCTGGACCATAAGCTTTTTTAGCTAATGCTTTATCTGGGCCAAAAATTGGTTCTCCAAATCTTCTTGCAATTCTTGATGTTGGGCCTGTATATCTTGCCATGTCTTTATCTTAATTATAAATATATTAAACTCTTCTTTTCTTTGGTGGACGACATCCATTATGTGGCAATGGAGTAACATCTACAATCTCAGTAACAATGATACCAGAATTATGAATCGTTCTGATAGCAGATTCTCTACCTTGACCAGGTCCTTTTACATAAACTTTCACTCTTTTTAAGCCCTTTTCAAGTGCTACTTTTGAGCAATCCTCAGCAGCCATTTGTGCAGCATAAGGTGTGTTCTTTTTTGAACCTCTAAATCCCATTTTACCAGCTGAAGACCAAGAAATAACTTGTCCTCCTTTATTGGTAAGTGAGATAATAATATTATTAAAAGTTGCCTGAATGTGCGCTTGCCCTTCAGCTTCAACTCTTACCTTGTTCTTTTTTGTTGTTTTAGCCATAATTATCTACTATTTCTTTTTATTAGCAACAGTTTTTCTTTTCCCTTTTCTGGTTCTAGAATTGTTCTTTGTTCTTTGTCCTCTTAAAGGAAGACCCATTCTGTGACGAATTCCTCTGTAACAACCAATGTCCATTAATCGCTTAATGTTCATTTTTGTTTCAGCTCTTAATTCACCTTCAACAGTAAATTTATCGCCAATGATCTCTCTAATCGAATTTGTTTGATCATCCGTCCAATCTTGGACTTTAATGTCATGAGAAATTTTTGCTTCATCTAAAATTGCTACTGCAAAAGATGGGCCAATTCCATAAATATAAGTTAAACCAATAACTCCTCTTTTATTTTTTGGTAAATCAATACCTTTTATTCTTGCCATTCTTAACCTTGTCTTTGTTTATATCTTGGATTCTTCTTATTGATTACATAAACTCGTCCTTTTCTTTTGACGATCTTGCAATCTTCACTTCTTTTCTTTACTGATGCTCGTACTTTCATTTCTTTTTATTTTATTAGTACCTATACGTTATTCTTCCTTTTGTCAAATCATATGGTGACATCTCCATCTTTACTTTATCACCTGGCAACAATTTAATATAAAATTTTCTCATCTTCCCTGAAATATGTGCAATAACTACATGCCCATTTTCCAACTCTACACGAAACATAGCATTTGACAATGCTTGTGTTATCGTTCCATCTAATTCTATGTTAGCTTGTTTAGCCATTTATCTTTTTTTCTATTTCTTCAAAACTTGATAATATTTCTGCTTTACCTTTTCGAACCACAACTGTGTGTTCAAAATGTGCAGATGGTTTATTATCAAAAGTTGTTATTGTCCATCCATCATTGTGATGCAAAATCCGCTTAGTTCCCATATTAATCATTGGCTCAATTGCAATAACTAATCCTTCTTTAAGCATAACCCCTCTCCCTCTTCTTCCATAATTTGGTACTTCAGGACTCTCATGTAAGTTTTTACCTACACCATGTCCAACCAATTCCCTAACTATTCCATATCCAAAGCTTTCAGCATGTTGTTGTACAGCATAACCAATATCACCAATTCTATTTCCGGCAACTGCTTGTTCAATTCCTTTATAAAGTGACTCTTTCGTTACTTTAAGCAATTGTTTTGTCTCAGCATCCACTTCACCAACTTCATAAGTAAAAGCAGAATCACCATAATAGCCATTCATTACTACTCCACAATCAACCGATAAAATTTCGCCATCTTCAAGTAATCTATCATTTGGGATCCCATGTACGACCTGATCATTTGGTGACATACATAAGGTGTTAGGAAAACCACCATAACCTTTAAAGGCTGGAACTCCTCCATTATCCCTGATAAACTCTTCAGCAATCTTATCTAATGCTAGGGTAGTTATCCCTGGTTTTATCAGCCCTGCTATCTCAGCATGGGTTTTTGCAACAAGTAAAGAACTTTTTCTTACTAACTCTATCTCTTCTTCTGTCTTATAATAAATCATAAATCAATATGATTACATCATACTTCCAGAAGACTTTCCTTTAATCCTTCCTGAGTCCATTAACCCATCATAATGACGCATTAATAAATGACTCTCTATTTGCTGAAGGGTATCTAAAATAACCCCAACTAAAATTAACAATGAAGTACCTCCATAAAATTGAGCAAACTGCATATTAATTCCTCCTGCCATTGCAAATGCTGGCAAAATAGCTACTAAACCTAAAAATAAAGATCCTGGCAATGTAATTCTTGACATTACAGCATCTAAATAATCAGCAGTAGATCTTCCTGGTTTTATCCCTGGAATAAATCCTCCATTCTTTTTCATATCATCAGCCATTTGATTAGGATTAACCGTAATAGCTGTGTAAAAATAAGTAAATAATACAATCATTACAAAAAACATAAAGTTGTACCAGAATCCACCAAAATCAGTAAGTACTGCAGCAACACCTTGTAAGCTTTCATTTTCAGAAAAACCAACCAAAGTAATAGGTACAAACATAATTGCTTGTGCAAAGATAATTGGCATTACTCCTGCTGCATTCACTTTTAAAGGAATAAATTGTCTTACTCCACCGTATTGTTTATTTCCAATTACTCTCTTAGCATACTGTACAGGAATTCTTCTTGTACCTTGCACTAAAAGGATAGTAACTAAAATTACAAATAATAAAGCTAACATCTCCACTAAGAAGATAACTAAACCACCTCCTGCTGAACCTAAAGCAGAAACAAATTCTTGCATTAATGATTGTGGTAAACCTGCAATAATACCAATCATAATTAATAATGAAATTCCATTACCAATACCTCTGTCTGTAATCTTCTCACCTAACCACATTACAAACATAGTACCTGTTATTAAAATAATAATTGAGGACATCCAAAATGTTCCTGGGTCTAATAAAAATGCTGAATCTGGTAATGTTGCTTTTAAGTTAGCAATATAACCAGGCGCTTGCCCTGCAGTAATCAAGATAGTTAAGTACCTAGTAATGTTGTTAATTTTTCTTCTTCCACTTTCACCCTCTTTCTGTAATTTCTGGAAATAAGGAACAGCCATTCCCATTAATTGAATTACAATAGAAGCTGAAATATAAGGCATAATACCCAAAGCAAAAATAGACGCTTGTGAGAATGCACCACCAGTAAACATGTTTAATAGACCTAAAAGACCATCTGCAGATTGAGCCTCTAAAGCAGCAAGCTGTAATGGATCAACACCAGGAATTACAACAAAAGAACCTAATCTATAAATAGCTAAAATTCCTAATGTCATTAAGATTCGACTTCTCAAATCCTCAATTCCCCAAATATTCTTTATCGTTTCTATTAATTTTCTCATATTACTTTTCTATAATAGTTGCGGTTCCACCAGCTTTTTCAATTGCTGCTTTTGCAGTTGCAGAAAATGCATTAACAGTAATGTCCAACTTTGCTGTTAACTCACCCCTACCTAAAATTTTCACTAAATCATTTTTTTGTACAAGACCATTGTCCATCAAATCTTGTTGTATAATAGTTCCCTTTAATTTCTTTGCATCCACTAAAGCTTGTATAGTATCCAAGTTTACACCATTGTACTCTACTCTATTTGGGTTCGTAAATCCAAACTTAGGCACTCTTCTTTGTAAAGGTTGTTGTCCCCCCTCAAATCCAATTTTCTTTGAATATCCAGAACGAGATTTTTGACCATTATGCCCTCTTGTAGAAGTTCCTCCTCTCTTAGAGCCTTCTCCTCTACCTACTCTTTTCGTACCTTTAATTGACCCTTTTGCAGGTTTTAAATTATGTAATTCCATATCTGATATTATTCTACTACAGTTATTAAGTGCTTAATTTTAGCAACCATTCCTAAAATTTGTGGTGTTGCATTGTGCTCCACTACAGCATTCATCTTTCTTAATCCCAATGCATCTAAAGTTCTCTTTTGATCTTTTGGTCTTCCAATTCTACTTCTAACTTGTTTAATCTTAATCTTATCCATGCTGAATTATTATCCGTTAAATACTTGATCCATTGTTATCCCTCTCTGCATTGCAACTGTTCTTGCATCTCTCAATTCTAATAAAGCTTTTAAAGTCGCTTTTACTAAGTTATGAGGATTTGAAGAACCTTTAGATTTTGCCAATACATCTTTTACACCAGCACTCTCTAATACCGCACGCATTGCACCCCCAGCCTTTACTCCTGTACCATGTGATGCAGGCTTAATTAAAACTTGAGATCCACTGAACTTAGCAGTTTGTTCATGAGGAATTGTTCCTTTATAAATAGGAATTCTTACTAAATTCTTTTTGGCAGCATCAATTCCTTTAGCAATAGCAGTAGCAACATCTTTCGATTTTCCTAAACCAATACCAACAATACTTTTTTCATCACCAACTACAACAATAGCTGAAAATCCGAAAGTTCTACCCCCTTTAGTAACTTTTACTACTCTTTGTACTCCAACTAATCTGTCTTTCAACTCGATATCGCCAGAAATCTTTACTCTTTTATTTTGTGCTAATTTTAACATATCTAATTCTTAAAATTTTAATCCTGCTTCACGAGCTGAATCAGCCAATGCTTTTACTCTACCATGGTATAAAAATCCTCCTCTATCGAAAACTACAGTTTCAACTCCAGCTTTTTTAGCTGTTTCAGCAATTAATTTACCAACTACAGTAGCTTGTTCAGTTTTAGTTCCTTTAGCTTCTTTTGAAGATGCAGACGCAAGTGTATTTCCATTTACATCATCAATTACTTGAGCATAAATATCTTTGTTAGACCTGAAAATAGCTAATCTTGGTCTTTCAGAAGTACCAGAAACTTTCTTTCTGATAGTATATCTTACTCTTTGTCTTGAATCTTTTTTTGATTGTATCATCTTATTTATCTTATTTTAACTTGCAGCTGTTTTACCTGCTTTCTTTCTAACGAATTCACCCACATATCTAATCCCTTTTCCTTTGTACGGCTCAGGCTTTCTTTCTGCTCTAATTCTTGCAGCAACAGCTCCAACTAATTGTTTATCACATCCAGAAATAGTTATCGTTGGTGCTTTTCCTTTTTCAGTTTCAGCAACAACTTTAACTTCAGTTGGAATATCAAATACAATATTGTGCGAATAACCTGTAGATATATCTAAAGTAGTACCTTGAGTTGTCGCTCTATAACCTACTCCTCTTAATTCTAATTTTTTAGAATAACCTTTAGTTACTCCTTCAATCATATTAGCAATTAAAGCTCTGTACAAACCGTGCTTTGATCTATGATCTTTATGGTCAGACTCTCTTGTAAATGTAATTACATTATCAGCAATTGAAACCGTAATACTTGCATCAATATCTTGAGAAAGCTCACCTAATTTTCCTTTTACCGTTACAAGAGTTCCTTCTTGAGTTACAGCAACTCCTTCAGCAATTGTTATTGGGTTTTTTCCTATTCTTGACATTTCTTTATCTTATTAATATACGTGACAAATAACTTCACCACCAACATTTAAATTTCTTGCTTCTTTATCAGTAATAACCCCTTTTGAAGTAGAAAGAATAGCAATACCTAAACCATTAATTACTCTTGGCAAAGTCTTTGAATCAGCATACTTTCTTAAACCAGGCTTACTTATTCTTGTTATTTTTTTAATTGCAGGTAATTTTGTTTGCATATTGTACTTCAATGCAACTTTAATATTACCTTGATTATTTTCTGTTTCTTCAAATTTAAAGTTAAGGATATAACCTTTCTCATGAAGAATTTTCGTAATCGCTTTTTTCATATTAGATGCAGGAATTTCAACAACTTTGTGTCCTGCCATCTGAGCATTTCTAACTCTAGTTAAATAATCTGCTATTGGATCTGTAAACATCTTTTCTTATTCTTTATTAAATTACCAACTTGCTTTTTTCACCCCTGGAATTAATCCAAAGTTTGCCATTTCTCTAAACATAATACGAGAGATGCCAAATTGCCTCATATACCCTTTAGGCCTTCCTGTAAGTTTACATCTGTTGTGCATACGTACTGGAGAAGCGTTTTTTGGCAATTTTTGTAACCCTTCATAATCACCAGCAGCTTTTAGTGCAGCTCTTTTATCAGCATACTTAGCAACACATTTAGCTCTTTTTACCTCACGGGCTTTCATTGATTCTTTTGCCATGTCTTATTTTTTAAATGGTAAACCTAACGCTCTGAACAATGCTAAAGCATCTGCATCAGAATCAGTATCAGTAACAAAAGTTACATCCATACCTGTTATTTTATTAATTTTATCAATACTAATTTCTGGGAAAGCAATTTGTTCTTTTATACCCATAGTATAATTTCCTCTTCCATCAAAACCTTTAGTTTCAAGACCTGAAAAATCACGAACCCTTGGTAAAGTTGAAGTAACGAATCTATCTAAGAATTCATACATTTGATTTCCTCTTAAAGTTACTCTCACACCAACAGGCATTCCTTTTCTTAACTTAAAGTTAGAGATATCTTTAGTAGATTTAGTAAGCACAGCTTTCTGACCTGTAATCATAGTCATTTCGTTTTGTGCCGCTTCAATTTGTTTTTTATCAGATGCTGCACTTCCAATACCTTGGTTAAGACAAATCTTAACTAGTTTTGGTACTTGCATTACCGATTTATAGTTCCCTTTAAGGCTGTCTACAACCTCAGTTTGGTACTTTTTCTTTAATCTTGGTGTGTATTCCATTATTTAATTACTTCTCCTGAGTTCTTAGAATATCTAACTATTTTACCTGACTTCTCATCCAATTTTCTACCTACTTTAGTAGCTTCTCCTGATTTAGGATCAATCAATACTAAGTTAGAAATATGAATCTTAGCCTCTTGCTTTACGATTCCTCCTTGAGGGTTAGCAGCATTCGGTTTTGTGTGTTTTGACACTAAATTAGCACCTTCAACCATTGCTCTGTTTTCCGTAGGATATACTTTAATAACCTTACCTTTTACTCCTTTAGAGTTTCCAGTAGTTACTATAACTGTATCGTTCTTTTTTATCTTAATTTTTGCCATTTTCCTTAGTTTATAACACCTCTGGTGCTAATGAAACAACCTTCATAAAATCATTGTCACGTAATTCTCTAGCAACTGGGCCGAATACACGAGTACCTTTCATTTGTCCGTTTTCATCAATAATAACGCAAGCATTATCACCAAAACGAATGTAAGATCCATCAGGTCTTCTTACCTCTTTTCTAGTTCTTACTATAACAGCTTTTACAACCTGTCCTTTTTTAATATTTCCTGAAGGCATAGCATGTTTTACTGTACCTACAATTTTATCGCCAACTGAAGCGTAACGCTTTTTAGTTCCTCCTAGTACTCTAATACAAAGGATTTCTTTTGCACCGCTATTGTCGGCAACTTTTACTCTTGATTCTTGTTGTATCATCTTACTTAGCTCTTTCGATTATTTCTACTAATCTCCAATTCTTATTCTTACTCAATGGTCTTGTTTCCATGATTTTCACAGTATCCCCCTCATTACAAGAGTTCTCCTCATCATGAGCAACAAACTTTGAAGTCTTTTTAAGGAACTTCCCATAAAGTGCGTGTTTTACCTTTCTCTCGATAGAGACAATAATAGATTTCTCCATTTTGTTAGAGGTAACCACACCAATTCTTTCTTTTCTTAAATTTCTTTCCATCTTTTCTTATTTTGATGTATTTCTTCTTTTTGAAAGTTCTGTCATCACTCTTGCAATCGTTTTTCTTGTAAATTTGATTTGCAAAGGGTTCTCCATTGGAGAAACTGAATGACTCATTTTCATTTTAACTAACTTCTCTCTTTCAGTAACTAAAAGTTCGTGAAGTTCGTTTTCGGGCATATCTGTTAATACTTGTACTTTCATCTTTTATTAGTTTTGTAAATCTCTTCTGATTACAAATTTAGTTTTGATTGGTAATTTTTGTGCTGCTAAACGTAATGCTTCTTTTGCCGTCTCCAAATCTACACCATCACATTCAAAAAGCATTCTTCCTGGGCTTACAGTTGCTGCCCAATATTCTGGAGCTCCTTTTCCTTTACCCATCCTTACCTCTGCAGGTTTTTTAGTAATCGGTTTGTCTGGGAAAATTCTAATCCAAACTTGTCCTTGTCTTTTCATATGACGAGTAACTGCAATTCTGGCTGCCTCAATCTGACGAGCAGTCATCCAACATTCCTCAAGAGCTTTAATTCCGTAAGATCCGAAAGACAACTGGTGTCCTCTTTGGGCATTTCCTTTCATCTTGCCCTTTTGCATCTTTCTGAATTTTGATTTCTTTGGTTGTAACATTTCTTAATTCTTTTCTAAGTTCTAAAAACTATCTTCTTCTATTATTTGGTTTACCTCCTCCGCCTGATTTCTTCTTAGGAGCTTTAAAGTGTAGCATTAAGTCACGCTTACCATAAACCTCTCCTCTACAAATCCATACTTTAATTCCGATAACCCCATATTGAGTATGCGCTTCAGCTAAAGCATAATCGATATCAGCTCTAAATGTATGCAATGGAGTTCTACCATCTTTCATCATTTCAGAACGTGCCATCTCCGCACCATTCAATCTACCAGAGATTTGAACTTTAATTCCTTCAGCTCCCATTCTCATTGTAGATGCAATCGCCATTTTAGTAGCTCTCTTATAAGAAACTCTACCTTCAACTTGTCTTGCAATACTATCTGCGACCAATGTAGCTTCTAATTCTGGTCTTTTTACCTCAAAAATATTAATCTGAATATCTTTGTTAGTAATTTTTTTAATTTCTTCTTTTAACGTTTCAACTTCTTGCCCTCCTTTACCTATAATGATACCTGGACGAGCAGTGTGAATAGTGATAGTTACTAATTTAAGGGTTCTCTCAATCGCAATTTTAGAAACACTTCCTTTCGCTAATCTAACTCTTAAGTATTTTCTGATTTTAGCATCACCTGCCAATTTATCACCAAAGTCGTTACCTCCATACCAGTTTGATTCCCATCCTCTGATGATACCTAATCTATTCCCAATTGGGTTTGTCTTTTGTCCCATACTATTGTTTTGTATCTATTTGTCTACTATCTACCACTAAAGTAACATGGTTAGATCTTTTTCTAATTCTATGCGCCCTACCTTGTGGTGCTGGCTGAACTCTTTTAAGCATTCTTGCGCTATCCACTTTTATTTCAGAAACATAAAGGTTAGCTTCATCCATTCTTTTCCCTTCATTTTTAGTTTCCCAATTTGCTAAAGCCGACAACAAAAGTTTCTCCATTCTACCTGAAGCTTCTTTCGGATTTAATTTTAATTCAGCTAATGCTTTATCAGCATCTAACCCTCTAATTAAGTCAGCTATCAACCTCATTTTTCTTGGTGAAGTTGGACAGTTATTCAATTTAGCAAAAGCAATTTTTTTTCTAGCTTCCTTCATTGCATCTGCTTTTATTCTTTTTCTAGCTCCCATTTACTTATTTTTTTCTATTAGCTCCATGACCTCTAAAAGTCCTTGTTGGAGAAAATTCACCTAATTTATGTCCTACCATATTTTCAGTTACAAAAACAGGAATAAATTGTCTTCCATTGTGTACTGCAATTGTTTTTCCAACAAAGTCAGGAGCTATCATAGATGCTCTTGACCAAGTTTTGATTACTGATTTTTTTCCTGACTCATTTACTGCATCAACTTTTTTCTGCAATTTATAATGAATAAATGGTCCTTTTTTTAACGATCTAGCCATAAATTATTTCTTTTTTCTTCTTTCAATTATATACTTATCAGAAGCTTTCTTCTTATTTCGTGTTTTAAATCCTTTAGCGGGTACACCATTCTTGTTTCTTGGTAAACCTCCAGAGTGTTTTCCTTCACCCCCACCCATTGGGTGATCAACTGGATTTTTAATTGTTGCTCTTACATTTGGTCTTCTACCTAACCATCTACTTCTTCCTGCTTTACCAGAAATTTGCAATTGATGTTGGGGATTAGAAACTGAACCAATAGTAGCTAAACAAGTAACTAAAATTCTTCTAATCTCTCCTGATGCCAATTTAACAGTAGCATACTTACCATCTCTTGCCATAAGTTGTCCGTACGACCCTGCACTTCTCACTAAGATAGCTCCTTGCCCTGGTTTCAATTCAATATTATGAATAACTGTACCTAAAGGCAATTCACTTAAAGGTATAGTATTTCCAACTTTAATTGCTGCATCTTTAGCAGAAATAACTTCCATTCCTACTTCTAATCCTGCTGGAGCAACCATGTATCTTTTCTCACCATCAACATAATGCAATAATGCAATATTAGCTGTTCTGTTCGGATCGTATTCAATAGTAGCAACTTTTGCAGGGATACCAAATTTATTTCTTTTGAAATCAATAATTCTGTATCTTTTTTTATGACCACCACCGATATTCTCGATTGTCATCTTACCAGTATCGTTTCTACCTCCTGATCTTTTCCTCTTAGCCAATAAACTCTTCTCTGGTCGAGAAGTAGTAATTTCTTCAAAAGTAATTGCTACTTTATGTCTCTGACCTGGAGTTGTTGGGTTAAATTTTCTTAATGCCATTTCTCTCTAATTAAATGTTACTATAAAAATCTATAGAATCACCTTCAGCTAATGTTACTATCGCCTTTTTATAAGTAGATGTTTTTCCAACAATCATACCTGACTTAGTACCTCTAACTCTTTTCTTTCCTATACAAACCATAGTTCTAACTGAATCAACCGCCACATCATACATCTCTTCAACAGCTTTTTTGATTTCAATCTTATTTGCTTTTCTATCCACAACAAAAGCGAAACGATTATATTTCTCGCTTGCGTCCGTCATTTTTTCGGTTATTACCGGTTTTATTATAATACTCATTACTTAAATATTAAAAATTCTTCTCAATTACGTTAACTGCTGACTCCATTACCATTAATTTATTAGCATTCATAACATCATAAGTGTTTAGTTCTGAGGCTAATATCACTCTAGCTTTCTTTAAATTACGGGATGACAAAAGTATATTTTTATTTGATTCTGCAAGCACTAATAATGTTTTATTATCTAGCTGATCAAAATTAGTTAAGAAATCAATGTATAACTTAGTCTTAGCAGCGTCAAAACTGAAGTCCTCTAAAACAATGATATTCTTATCTTTAGCCATGTATGACAAAGCAGATTTACGTGCTAAACGCTTCACTTTTTTATTTACTTTGAAGTCATATTTTCTTGGTCTTGGTCCAAATATTCTACCCCCACCTCTAAACAATGGATTTTTGATATCACCAACTCTGGCAGCACCACTTCCTTTTTGTTTTCTAATCTTTCTTCTACTACCTTTAACATCCCCCCTTTCTTTCGCTTTATGCGTACCAGATCTTTGGGCTGCTAAATAATGCTTTACATCTAAATAAATTGCATGATCGTTTGGTTCAATACCAAATACATCATTACTTAGATCTACTTTCTTAGTAGTTTCTTTTCCTGTAATATTATGTACTGCTACTTTCATTATTTCTCTATTATTATGTATGAATTTTTCGCTCCAGGAACAGCTCCTTTTACTACTATCATATTTCTATCTGCTAAAACTTTTAAGACTTGTAAGTTCTCAACTTTCACTCTTGCATTACCCATTTGTCCAGCCATACGCATTCCTTTAAATACTCTTGCTGGATAAGAAGCTGCACCAATAGAACCTGGAGCACGCAATCTGTTATGTTGTCCGTGAGTTGCATCACCAACACCTCTAAAGTTATGACGCTTAACTACCCCTTGAAAACCTTTACCTTTAGAAGTACCAACAACTGATACAAAGTCACCTTCTTCAAAAATTTCAACATTTACAACATCACCTAAAGCAACATCAGTATCTGCTGGAAATTCAACTAATTTTTTCAAAGGAGTTGAACCCGCTTTTTTGAAATGACCTAAAGCAGCTTTAGAAACTCTGCTTTCCTTTTTCTCAGCAAAACCTAATTGAATAGCATTATATCCATCTACTTCTTTAGTTTTTACTTGAGTAACCTTACAAGGTCCTACTTCTAATATTGTACATGGAATATTCTTACCTTCTTCAGAGAAGATAGATGTCATTCCTACTTTTTTACCTATTAAACCTGGCATCTTTTTCTTTTTTAAATTACTTTAATTTCAACATGAACTCCACTAGGCAACTCTAACTTCATCAAAGCATCAATCGTTTTTGATGATGAGCTATAAATATCCATTAATCTTTTATGATTAGCTAATTGGAATTGTTCTCTAGCTTGCTTATTTACGTGAGGTGAACGCAATACTGTATAAATTCTCTTGTGCGTTGGTAATGGAATTGGACCACTAACAATTGCTCCTGTGTTTCTTACAGTCTTTACAATCTTCTCAGCTGATTGATCTACTAAAGTGTGATCAAACGATTTTAATTTTATTCTAACTTTCTGTGCCATGGTAGCTATATTATTATTATTCTCCTTTAATTTTCTTAATTACTTCTTCTGAAATATTTTTTGGTGCTTCAACAAAATCAAAGAATTCCATTGTTGAAGTTGCTCTTCCTGAAGTAATTGTTCTTAAATCTGTAATGTATCCGAACATTTCTGATAATGGCACTTTTGCACTTACAACTTTTGCACCTCCTTTATCATCCATTCCTTCAACCTGTCCTCTTCTTCTATTTAAATCTCCAATTACATCTCCCATGTTTATTTCAGGAGTAATAACTGATAACTTCATAATTGGCTCAAGAATTTTTGGGGTTGCTAATTTACAAGCAGCCTTAAATGCTATCTGTGCACATAATTCAAATGATAATGCATCAGAATCCACATCATGGTAAGAACCGTCATACAATCTTACTTTTAATGAGTTCAAAGGGAAACCAGCTAAAACACCATTATTCATGGCCATTTTAAATCCTTTTTCAACTGAAGGAATAAATTCCTTAGGAATATTACCCCCTTTAATTACATTTACAAACTGTAACCCTTCTCCTTCAAAGTCAGCATCAACAGGTGATATTTCAAATCTAATATCAGCAAATTTACCTCTACCCCCTGATTGTTTCTTAAATACTTCTCTATGATCAACTGCCTCAGTAATTGCCTCTTTGTATGCTACTTGAGGAGCTCCTTCATTACATTCAACACCAAACTCACGTTTTAATCTATCCATAATGATTTCCAAGTGCAACTCACCCATTCCTGAGATAATTGTTTGTCCTGAATCTTCATCAGTTTTAACTGTAAATGTAGGATCTTCTTCAGCTAACTTCCCTAAAGCTACTCCTAATTTATCCAAGTCTTTTTGAGTTTTTGGCTCAATAGCAATACCAATTACTGGGTCTGGAAAATCCATTGACTCCAATACAATAGGATGTTTCAAATCACATAAAGTATCTCCAGTTCTAATATCTTTAAATCCTACTAAAGCTGCAATATCTCCAGCCTCTAATTTATCAATTTGATTTTGTTTGTTAGCGTGCATTTGGTAAATACGAGAGATTCTCTCTTTTTTACCTGTTCTTGTATTCAAGATAAAAGTACCTTGATCCAAACAACCTGAATACGCTCTAGTAAAACACAAACGACCAACATAAGGGTCAGTTGCAATTTTAAATGCCAAAGCAGCAAAAGGAGCATCTACAGAAGGCTTTCTACTTTCCTCCTCATCTGTATCAGGATTTTTTCCAATAATTGCTTCTACATCCATAGGAGAAGGTAAAATTTCCATTACCATATCCAACATTGCTTGTACTCCTTTATTTTTAAATGCAGAACCACACATCATAGGAATTACTTTCCCTGAAATTGTAGCCTCTCTTAAAGCTGCTAAAATCTCAGCTTCTGTTAAAGAATTTTCATCTTCAAAATACTTCTCCATTAATGACTCATCAAATTCAGCTACAGCTTCTAACAACTGCCCTCTGTATTCTCTTGCTTCATCAATAATATCAGCAGGAATTTCAACTTCTTTAAAGGTCATTCCTTGATCATCTTCATTCCAAACAATACCTTTAAAGTTAATTAAATCAACAACACCCTTAAATTCATCTTCTGCTCCAATAGGAATTTGTAAAGGCAATGCATGAGAGCCTAACATTTCTTTTACTTGACGACACACTTTTAAAAAGTCAGCACCTTGACGGTCCATTTTATTTACAAAACCAATTCTTGGTACATTGTAGTTGTCAGCTAATCTCCAGTTCGTTTCTGATTGCGGTTCAACACCATCAACAGCAGAAAACAAGAAAACTAAACCATCTAACACTCTTAACGACCTGTTTACTTCAACCGTAAAATCTACGTGACCAGGAGTATCAATAATATTCACATGATAATCTGTCCCCCTATATTCCCAAGTTAAAGTAGTAGCCGCAGAAGTAATTGTAATCCCTCTTTCTTGCTCTTGCTCCATCCAGTCCATAGTAGCGGCACCATCATGCACTTCTCCAATTTTATGCGAAACTCCTGCATAATAAAGGATTCTTTCAGTAGTAGTGGTTTTTCCAGCATCAATATGAGCTGCAATACCAATATTTCTTGTGTATTTTAAATCTCTTGCCATTTCTAATTAAAATCTAAAGTGTGAAAATGCTTTATTTGCTTCTGCCATTCTATGCGTATCTTGCTTCTTTTTATAAGCAGTACCTTCTTCCTTATAAGCAGCCATCAATTCTGCTGATAACTTAGCATCCATGGTTTTCTCATTTCTTTTTCTAGCAGCAGCAATTATCCACTTCATCCCTAATGAAACTCTTCTGTCATCTCTTACTGGATGTGGAATTTGAAAAGTAGCCCCTCCAATTCTTCTACTTCTTACCTCTACATGAGGCATTACATTTTCTAATGCTTTTTCAAACACTACCAATGCTTCTTCCTCTTCTATCTTTGTAGTAATAGTATCTAATGCTGTATAAAATACTTTAAAGGCAGTATTCTTTTTACCATCAAGCATTAAGTTATTGACAAATCTTGTTACTGTGATACTTCCAAATCTTGGATCTGGTAACAATATTCTTTTCTTGGCTCTTTTCTTTCTCATTACTTATTAATATATTATTTCTTCTTAGGTTTTTTAGTACCATATTTCGATCTTCTTTGAGTTCTTTCAGCAACTCCTGAAGTATCTAAAGCTCCTCTTACTATATGATACCTTACCCCTGGCAAATCTTTCACTCTTCCTCCTCTTACTAATACTACTGAATATTCTTGAAGATTATGACCTTCTCCTCCAATGTAAGCATTCACCTCATTCCCATTTGTTAATCTGACCCTAGCTACTTTACGTAATGCTGAGTTAGGTTTTTTAGGTGTAGTAGTATAAACCCTTGTACACACTCCTCTTCTTTGAGGGCAGCTTTTTAAGGCTAACGACTTGCTTTTTTTCTTTATACTAGTCCTTCCTTTTCTTACTAATTGTTGTATTGTTGGCATATTATATCTTTACTAAAATGGGCGGCAAATGTAGTAATTTATTAATAAAATGTGAAATTGTATTCATTTTTTTTTCGATCATTTTAAAATTGGTTTTTTATTT